>Ga0206870_1018_pt1 | contig 44704 bp, 34 predicted proteins | sample Alteio_BWOrgCont_36_FD_152620 | JGI IMG/M metagenome (GOLD analysis project Ga0206870, IMG submission 152620) | Enriched cells from forest soil in Barre Woods Harvard Forest LTER site, Petersham, Massachusetts, United States -... | ecosystem: Environmental > Terrestrial > Soil > Temperate forest >... | reverse complement strand
CAACGCAGAATCGTGGTGTGCGTCAACGCAATTCCGCGGCTCCGCCATCATTTGCACCAGATCCGTTTGATATTGAAGTGGATTGTATCGCCGCCGTTTTATAAGACTGTTCTTTGGTTCGGTATCTATCTCCGCTCGTTGGCGAGCGGCCACGAAGGCGCCCTGTGCGACGGCACGGCGCGCCTTTTCGTATTGCGCTTAATCTGCCTTTGAATGAGTGGTTGATAGTCAAGCGCATCCACCACTCACCAGTCAAAACTGAACGCCACGACGTAGTTGCCGTCGGGGAATCGGAGTTGCGGGCTCAAAGACTCTTGCATTCCTGGTTGCTCCGGGATGACCGGCTATCCGGAAGCAATCCTACGTAGCGCCTGAAAAGTCGGGTTTTGAGGAAGTTCGCCGCGCGAGGAATGAACTTACTCAAATCCGCGTTTGCAGGGAGTTCGGGCCAGCACATGCAAAGTCGGTGATCGTCAAGCGAGCTTTCAACGTCCTATCTGACTCAATGCATCGAGAATTGGGGCCGGTGAAATCCCCAATACTCCGCTGAATGGCGTGTACATCTCCAGGATGAGGAAGATTGCAGAGGAAACTGCGATCGCGCCAAGGAACAACGTTACCGCTACGGTGGCGTTGGTTGGGGCAAAAAGACCAAGCTGGCAAAGATGGCGGCCAGCCACGAGACCACGATCACCAGGAGTGGAAGTGGAACGGCATTCTGTTCCGCCCTGAGGAACAGTAGCCATTGAGTCTGCCGTAAGGCAAGAATCGCGGAGAGGGCCTGGGCTTTGGCGGCAGTCTGTTTCTCATTCTTCGGGGTAAGGAGATCTAACTGGTCGACAGCGATTTCCGCGTGGTCCCCCGGTCGGAGCTCGGCCGCACGGGACGTCTCGCTTGGCCAGATGCGATCGAGACCGGCCTCCACCTCGGCGACGACAATCTCCGAGGACATCTCCGCGACCTCGTTCTTGCAAGCATCGTAGGAGGACTTTGCAGAAGAAACCAGCATGCCGAGGACATCGAGCTCGATGCCCATCTTGTCGTTGACGGCGTGAATGATCCTCTGCCGGGAGCCGAGATACCTTTCTGTGGTCTCCACGGACCGTGTCCCAACAGGAACTGATTTGCCCAAGCTCCCCACCTGCTGAGTGGCAGAGCCTAGCACAGGTCCGACGCAGGTCGTGCGGAGCTACCCCATCGATGGCGGCCTTCTTGTCGCACTGACGCACGACCCACCAGACGACCTTTTCGCTAGTGGCGGAACCCCATACAGTACCGCTGTGGGTGACGCAGCGAAAGATGAAACCGTCTTCTATACTCCAGCGGCCACCCTTGATCTCCTTCCCCGATGCGTGTAGAGCAGTTTGCAAAGCGGGCAGGGCTACACTGACACCCCGGTCGCTGGCATGCTGCAAGTGACGCATTCCATCCGCTGTATGCGGAACCCTAGCGCGGCGGACTTTCCAATGCTTTGAAATGAGATTGCCGCGCAGCCGCGGATGGGGATATACCTATCGCGACGCCGGCGCGAGCTCTTGCGTGTGACTGGTCTCGAGAAGGGGCACTGCTAACGCAGCTCCCACACGCTCCACTGCTTGCATCATCTCGAATAGCAATTCCTGTTGAACCCCAAGAAAAACGTCGTAGTCGGACGTCGTAACGTAGGCGAAGACCTCTACATCGAGGGAATAGTTCCCGATGCCGATGAAGCGCACTGGAATATTGCCGATTTCCACCTTCGAGTGTTGCCTCAGAATGTCTTGTACTGCGGACAGCACTCGGTGCAGCTGGTCCGAAGTCGTGTCCCGGCGGAGGCTCAGTGTTACGTGGAACCAGATCTTGTCTCGTGCGCTAAAGTTTTCGAGCTCCGTAGCAGAGAACTGACTGTTGGGCACGCTGAGGATAGTTCGATCGAGCGTTCGGATGCGAGTGGATCGCAGGCCTATATGCATCACAGTTCCAATGTGTGCACCGAATCGGCAGAAATCGCCGACCAATACGGGGCGGTCGCTAATGACCGAGATGCCACCGAAAAGGTTCTCAATTGTCTTCTGCGCCGCCAGCGCGACCGCGATGCCGCCCACACCGAGGCCAGCCAGAATCGTCGCCGTGTTATAGCCCCAGGCGCTCACTACGGCCAGTATCGCGATCAGAAAAAGAGATAGCTTGACGACCTGCCTGCCCAGAGGAAGCACGGAGTAGGTCATCGCCTTCATGCGAGGGTCCAGTCGGGAACGCCATCGTTCTGCGACGTAATCGACCGCGACCGTGCCTGCCCACGCCAGTCCAAGGAAGAAGGCCATCGCCAGCGCGCGCTCAATATACATCCGTGGCAACGCCGACGGCGGTGCAAGTGCCATCGCGCCGCGAAAACCTGCTATCGCCAGACAAAGGCGGACGGGTTCGCGGAGCTGGCTTGCAGTTGCATGCGTCAGCCGACCGAACGTGAGAACGAGCGCACGAGAGAGCAGTCCCGCAACAAACCAGAGCGCAAAACCGATTGCCAGGAGAGCAACCCAGCGCCACACAGGCGTGTCGAGCAATTCATGCGTCACCAGCAGTTGCGGCAGCTTCTTCTCAAGCGGCGACTCGGTCAGAAGCTCGTGGGCTTTCGGAATCAGCGGGACGCTGTCCGCGGAGACTAACCAGACCTTGAATCCGGGCTTCAGCTCGACACGCTCTAGGTCCAGTTCTAAGAGCTTTCCCTCGAGTTGAAAGGTGGCAAGGCCCTCCCGCGAAGGCGAGAGACCGTCAGACAAATCTCCCTCGGGGTCGCGGCTCAACGTCGCGATATCGAATGGCGTGTCGTCCAACAGATCTTCCAACTGCTGGGCAAGTTGCGGACCCTTCGTTGCGCGGTCCGTAGGGGGTATTTGACGCAGATCGAGATAGTGGGCCGCCTTTGCATACGCGCGCGCGTGGCAAGCCTCTAAAAACTGCAAAACCGCCCCTTGCGGGGTCATCCGGCCCAGTGGATCACTCGGTGAAGGCTCAGTACTCTGCGCGGGCAGGACCTGCGGGGGCAGGACCGCTGCCAGAAGAATGACAACCAAAAGTTTCAGCATTGGCTCGTCCTGACTCCAGGCGCCTCTGGGCGCCGGTGCATGCGATTCAGGAACCTGATTCCGTCGAACTCGGCTGCTTTCAAAAGGTCTAATCACTATTGTGTGGGTTCCCCTGGATGGATCCTAGTGTCCATTTATCCTGCCTTCCGTGTCGATTTCTTAAGCACTAAAGGAAAGCAGGCCCTTTGACGGCCATTTACTAGTCCAACGCAAAGAGGCGGCGCGAAGTTAGTTCGGCTTCGGTAGCTTTGCCTGGGGTGGCGATTGTATATCGGCGTTAGTTGACGTCTAAGTTGCGTCTGTTGTGGTGGCTTGCATATGCAGCGACTGGTTTGGAAAGGATTGGGCACGGTTGGTGTTGATGATCCTCCATGACGCCTCCTGGCCAACTTGCACACAACCCCAATTGGAGGGTGCAGCACGTGATGTTCCAATCCGTCCGAAACCGAAGCACTTGGATTGCTTAGACTTGCGGCTGGATCGCAAGAATCAAGGCGGCGAACTTTCGCGAGAGAGGAAAAAGTTACACTTCGCTTGCCAAAGGGCCTGAAACTTTTCTTCCGTAGTCATTCGCGAGAGGCCAGCGGAGCCGCCACCCTTCGAGCGGTTCACATGAAAAGACAATTGGAGTGCCCCGCGAATTTTGTGCCAGTAGAGAACAGAAGAGACTGGCATGAGAGGAGCCTGGAATGGCACGAGGCAAGAAGTATCAACCTGAGCAGGTGGTGAATCCGCCGTGACAGATAGAAGTAGCCGTGGCGAATGGCAAGACCACAGCTTTCCGCCCTTGGTGGTTGAGGTCGCTGCGTCTTTGCCCAGATTTCCTACGATCTGCGCTGTGTTGATGTAGACATGTGACGATCTCCTTTTTGATTCTGTCCGATTGGGACATACTGCCCGGAGGGGACGGGGTGGGTGTGAACTCCCAGGAGCGATGGCCAACACGGAGAGAACCGGAGATTCACTTCCCGCGCAGAGGAGAGCAGCTCTCTTGTTGCGGCGTTCCGATGGCGCCGTTCTAGCGGTTTACGGGTCTGCAGGAGCGGAGACAAAGTAGAGTCTTAACTGCGCTGAGCAATTCTCGATTAGGCATCCGAAGCTGGTCTGAGGCGTCCAATAATACAAGTGGCCCTGCAGAACTCGTAAACAGAATGCCGCAGGGGTGGGTGGCAACAAATTTCTGTCTTGTCAATAGAATCGTCTGGTCCTAGACATGCTCCTCTTGACGCCTCTGCGCGCGCAGGTTTTCCATTGGTACGCAGACAGGCCACGATGTTGGGCTCCAGGCGGAGACCTCAATGGCAAACATTTGGCCACTAACCCGATCCGAAACTGACCACCGGCCGCCTTCTATCCTGCAGGGAGCTTCCGACGGTATCAAAGCGAATAGCGCCGAATTTCTAGAGTTGCGCACCGAAGCAGGAACGGTTTATCTTCGCCCATCACGATGGCAGCGCCTTCGTCTCCGATGGGCATTTCGGCATTTTCGTGTTCTTTCCCCACAGGTTTTGAGCCGGCGTGATCGGTCCTTGATCGAGAAACTTTCCCGCACGGCGCAGATAACACCACCAGTCATTCCGCTTCCCGAAAGCACTGTTTTTGGAGTGGTCGAGGAGCCGCATTCCGCGTCCTCTGTTGCCGTACGTCGATCGGTCGCGACCAGACTTGAGGGTTTACCGGACTTCGAAGACAGAATTGAATTACCCGATATTTCCGGTCGTCGAGAACTTCGGGGCAGCCGTGCCGTGGCTCTGGGTCCCGTGGCTGGGCTGGTGGCGCTTTCTGCGGTCTGTGCCGCGTTGATCCTGGCCCGCGTGTTTGGCATCTCCCAACTTCCTGGTAACGCGCCGCCAGCCCATCCGCAAACGATGACTTCAGGCCACGCTTCAGATAGCGCGAAGGCCCAGGTCGTTGAGTCCCCTGCAAGCCATTCGGTCCAGGCTTTTCCGGCGACTCCATCCTCCGTTTCTTTGGAAAAGAAGCAGGCGGCTGCTCCCGTTCCGGCTGAGGCCGCGCTTGTTCCAGCCCCACCGCCTCCCCCTCCGAGGACATCTTCCATTCTCAGCAACGAAACTGGACAACCGGCGATAGCAAGGGGCGCAGGCGCGCCTAGACTCCCGACGCCTGTAACAGCCGCCACGCCGAAACCGCTCATCGCGTCTCCCCTTCCTTTAGCTCCGCCAGCTCAGAACCAGCCACTGGAGGGTATTACAGCCAGCAGCCCGGGCACTGCTACTGCGTCCGGTACTCCCGCGCGCCTGCATGTTTCTGAACTTCCCCAGAGTCACCTTATTTACCCTGTTGTCTCTAACCCGAATTTGGTCGGAAATGTGGACTTAAGAGCAGTGATTGGAGCCGACGGCACCGTTAAGAGAGTGACTGTACTGAGTGGAAACCCCAAGCTAGCAGAAGCCGGCATCCGAGCCGTCCGGCAGTGGCGCTATAGCCCACATGAAGTTCTTGGCCACCCTGTGGAAGTAGAGACAAACATCAAGATAAGCTTCCTTGGTGAGGACGCAGTCTCGATCAGTTCTCCGAGCGCCGCGGCGGCCGACGAGAAGTGAGGAACAGGGCCAGTCGTGCCGCTTTACTGGTCGCCAAAAGTCGACATTGCGGCCGGAAGCCGTAGTCACCCGCGAGCCGGCCTTCAGTCGACCCGCCAAATTCACGCGTAGGGCCTCAAGGGGCCGTGCAAAAGCCTGAGATCACACCCGCTCCCGCCAGCAACGGCGACAGGTCAGAGCACTCAGAACGTGAAGCCGTGAACGAAGTATCCGGCGATCATGTTCTTTTCCGGAGACAGCGATACGCGCATCGATCGACTCAACGCCGGCAAGCCTGGCTCAAAGGATCGCGCAATCCATCCAGAAGGCTCGACCTCAATGCAACGCGCCAGAAGAAGCGCTCGGAGGAGATGTTTACAGGAAGGAATGCACTGCTGACACTGGCGACGCGCAATCGCCGTGGTATGGAACAGGGCAAAAGTGCTCTTTCGCTACACGCACGCTGACGCAGCCGAGCTGGATTGATATCTAATCGATCGGAACGCCAGCGATCAACGCTTCGACAGCGAAAGTGTCTCTGCACGAATTTCCACGCAATTGATCACCGCCTTGTGCGGCAGAGCGCGAATAAAGTTTTCGATCGGCCCCATTTGAGATCAGAAGTGCACTGTCGAAATTGCGCAGACGGGAACAACAACAACATGCCTCCGCTGCTTCACTATCTGCAAATGCGTCTTCTTTCATTCCGCATCAACTGTTAACCGCGACAGGGTTTGCCAGCTTTGAGAAGCGGATCTTCACCCACTCCGCGGCAGGATTGGCCTCTGATGCTCAAATCCGGTACCTGCCGTAACACAATACGTTGGGATATCCGGATACTCTTCGCGCAACTTACCCAGCGTTCTCATCGAGTCCTTACCGCCAAAATGGTTCACCACCAACCTAACCTCGCCCATCTTTTACACTCTTACACACTGCTTCAACACTCACTGCGCGGTTCATCTACTCGTCCTTTCATCACTGATCTTCGCCATTTCTTCATGAGTCGCGATTTAGCTTTGATCTCGACCCTAATCCCTACGAATTCCATAATTAGTTGCAGCGCTCTCAAGAGGACTTGTGTATTGCTTAGGAAGTCGACATGACCTAACTGGGAAGAACAAAGACCGAAACAGGTATTCACTAGGACGAGACCGCGACGGAGCGGATATGAATGTGCAAGGGCGGGGAAGAAGCGGGGGATGGCAATAGGAGATTTCAGGGAACCACTAGATCGTGTCAGGCTTAAATCATCTCAGGACAATTGCTGCGGGTTGATGTACATGACGACGCAAATCCTGCCAACGTCGCCCCGCTCGTATCCACTGGCCAAGCCTTTCTCTGGTCTTCATTTCACTTGTTAAGCAAGGCGGGCAGGGTAGTTCGTACAACTTCATCGCGAGCAACAAGGTGGAGCCTGCAGCCCAGGGGGTTGTCACAAAAGGCTCGTGACGGCGCAATCGCCACTGTCATCCCTTCAACCTCGAAATGACCGAGGATCTGATAGAGCAAATCCAGTGATGAGGTGAGGTAGAGCAGGATCGCCACCTGATCCTCGCTGTCGAGAGTCGCTGAGAGGTTCCGATAACGTTCCGCAGGCGTTTGCCTGCATGGTCCGCGTCTCGTTGCTCCAGTAAAATGGCTCACCGTAAATGTCGTAACCCAGAAGCACCGAATGACGGCGCACCGCTTCATTGAGGTACTTTTGTTCTTTTTTCTTGCTGACAAAAGGAATCGGCCGCGGCCAGGCCTCCTCCATCTCTGCTGGTTTGGTCGCTTTGTAACGGAGGACCTCCCAGGCGAATACTCCCACCAGCAGGGGGTAAACGGTGAGCTCGACCAGTTGTCCGGCCCGGACATGCAGACGATCGTACGCAAGGAAGTAGAGGATACCGACAATTGCCAGGATCAGCACCCAAGCCACGAGAATGGCGTCCTGAGCGTCATTCTGGCGGCGAACCGTAGCGACGACCGCGATGCCCGCTCCAACCGGGCAGATCACGTTGCAGACCCAGTTGACCGCGTTCAGGAATGCGCCTTCCGGCTGTGCCGCCGTCTGACCCTGAACCGCCTGGCCCGTTGCTGGTTGTGTGCCGAGGTTTTGTGCCAGGCTGGCTGCGGGCGCAACCAGAGTGGCGCCGACGAACAGTACGACCATCAGCGCGTAGAACTGTTTCTGCGCCCGCCGCACCGCCTGCATGAACCACTTGAGCATGTGTCTTGCCTCCGTGACGGTGTTCCGTCGAGCGAAGACGATCCCACCGTTTGGTCTTTCGTGCAAACGTCCAGCCGAGTGGTAGCTGCTGTGGCTATCTATATTTGAGAGGTGTTCAGTGGCGCCTTGCGTTCGATAGGGGCGTGGAGAGTTCTCACAGATCCTTAATTCTTACTTCTTCGGAGCAATAACCTTCTTATAAGGATTCGGCAGTGCGTGCCCTGCACCTCGGAGCCTGTCATAACGAAAAAAGCTTCGTTCGCAGAATTTCTCCTTTCCTTATGACAACACCTGACCGCTGTTCCGGTCCTGCACCTCGGAGCCTTGTTATAAGGGAAAAGTGTTGTTAGCGGAATTTCTCCCTTCCTTATGATAAGACACCAGCAGTCCGGTGGAGGGAACTGTCTGTTCGCCTCTCCTTGACAGTGTCTGCCCTAACTATCCTGAGAAGACTTGTCACCTTGCTAACCACCCCATCAATACGGTCGTCCTGTGAGCAAGTGCGGGTGTGAAATCTGGCAATCACACCCTTCATCGCGCCAATGATCGAACCCCCGGGGGCCCCCCCGCCAAAAACAAAAGCCCCCCCCCGCTGTGGGGCCATTGCAAATCTCTTGAGTATGTTTCGAAGCGCAGTTGGATTTGCTGCTTACTGCGTTGACGCGACGGATGTAGTACCCTCGGCAGCCGTGCTCTCATGCGTTGGGGGAACACTCTGCGACTTAGCGAACACGAGGTAAATCTCGGTTCCCGCTGGAACACTGACAACAATGTGCTGGATGGTGAGCAGCCGCATGATTTGCTCATCGCCGGCGTTTCCGATGTTGTCCGCCATGCGCATCCGCAGCATGTCGTTTTCACTGAATGTGCTGTTGCCGCTCGGAGCCCCCACGATCATTGCGGCCGTCTCGCCAATCCCGGCGAGCGAGCGAACCATTAGACTCTTGCCAGTTTGTTTCCCCGTGACCTTTCCTTTGATCGCATCGAGACTTGTATCTGCTGCTACAGCTTCGATCGGTACGGCCTCTCCCGAAGGAAATTCAATCGATGAGAATGTGATGTTCATCAGTCCGGAAGGGTCAGCCTGTGTGATCTTTCCGATAGCTCGACTCCCCGCCGGGATGATGGTCTCACCATCCCGTTCGTAGTTGTGCTCGATCACCGCAACCACCGGCGAGTGGACTGCGGTCGTCGCCATTGCTTCGAGCCGAGCCGCAACGTGATATCCGGGTGCAAGTCCCAGGTTCGGGATCTCACCATGTGACAGTGGCGGCGTTGTCTTTCCTCCTGCGCCCTGCTCATGCGCGGTGAAGACTAAGGAGGGTTTGCTCAGTGCCTCTTCCTCTCGTTTCAGAGCTTGCTGCTCCGAAGCAGGATTGCTTCCGTACGGGGGAGGCGACCAGTTTTGCTCTCCCGGAGTGGTGTCCGGTTCCTGGAATTTCGCCACCTGGTTGAGAGTCTTTCCAGCAGGCTGAGCTACTGGTTGGGCTTCTGGCTGCGCTTGCGCCGGCTTCACCGATTTTGTGTGTTCGATGTCCGATGCTTCGATGCTGCCTGCCTTGTTTGTCTCTGCTGGCGATGGCTTCATCTTGTCGTCTGGCACCAGGTCTCCGGTTGGCGACGGCGGCGCATACCGCCCGAGATTGGGCTTTGTGGCCTCGGCGGCAGTTTTGTGCTTCGAAGTCCCCTTGGTTGAAAGAAGAGCGATCATCCCGACCCCAAAGATGAGAACGACACCCAACACCCCCAGCATCAGGGCCATGTTGCCTTGTCCTCCGACGAGCTTGCGCTCAAGCACAAAGGGGCGGCGCTTTACTCCGCCCGGCTCCTCTTCCCGGTTGCTCTCACCCGGATCAACAATCGGGACAACTTTCTCACCAGTGCTCGGCTGAAACGCTGCTTCTGGCTCGCCCATCTCTATCCTCCTGCCCAAACCGTAATCACAAACGAAATACTTACCTTGCTGGCGCGACAAAAGGGACTGGCAGCAGCAGTGGATTGTCGACTTCACTGGCTGTTGCCAACGCCAGCATCAGCCTGTCCTTGCTCTGCTTAAATCCCGGGCGTGAAAACTCGATGGCGCCATCGGCGCGCTCGCCCGGCGCCAGCCGTGTCGCGTTGAGACGGTAGTCTGTTACCGCAACTTCTTCGGCCAGGATCTGCCGCCCCTTCTTCTTGTCTTTCTTTTCTGCTATCTCGTGATTTGGGCTGTTGATCTCAATCTGCGGCGGGAGTACCTCGATCCAATGGTCGGTCGTATTCAGCACCGAGTAGGCAACCCACATCTCATCGCCTTGCGAGCGTACCTCTCCCAGCGCTCCCAGCAACGGTTTGCCTGGGCTTTTGCGTCCGGATTCCGGCTGTTCTTCGTTGGACCGCCCTGCCACTCCGGAGTACCGTACTCCCCCGCTGAGGTTTTCGCTGACCGAATAACGATTGTGCACGCCGTACAGCCGTGCGGTTCCGGGCATAAGCTGCATCAACCCTGCAGCCCCCTTCCAGGAAATGGCGTACGAATTCCAGCCTGATTCCTGTTCGATGATGGCGTCAACCAACACACGCGGCACACCGTAGTGATCGGCGTAGGCATTTGCGTAGTAGATAAGCTCCGGTCCAGGAGGTGCCGCAAGCGCAGAAATTGTTGTCATCGAAACAGCAAGAATCGCGCCTGCGGTAAGGCTTCTCATACCCGCGTCTCCTCGCCCAGCCTTTCAGTTTTCCTCAACTCGCCGGCCAACTCCGCTGCATACACGCTAGCCATGCGCATAATCGACTCGAAGGCTTGCTTGAGTAGCAGCCGCTTCAGATCACCCTCGGTCTTTGCGATAAGCGGCAGCATGATCTCCTTGTGTTCCGGTCCCAGCTGCGTGATCCCCAATAATTCCATGGCCAGGGCCACATCGTTCATCTCAGAGATTGAAGGTGGTTTTTCCAGGGTGTAGGCCCGCAGGCTCTTCGCCAAACCAGCGATGAACTGGTGTGTCTTCTCACCCGCATCAGGCGTCCGCCTCGCTACAATCGCTGCCTCCCGTTCCGCCGTCGGATGTTCGACGACCAGGTAGAAGCTTCGCCGCCGCAGCGGGTCTCCGAGCCGTCGCTCCTGGTTCGAAGTCAGGAAGACATGGGGAATCGATGTTGCCTGGAGTGTACCCATTTTTGGAATCGAGAGCGTCCAGTCGGAGAGCAGTTCCAGCAGCATCGCCTCGAAGGCGTAATCGACCTTGTCGATTTCATCGATCAGAAGGACGCAGGGGAGTCCTTGCTCGATGGCTTCAAGCAGCGGACCCGCCATGAAATAGGCGCGGCTGGTTACCTCGCGTTTGATTTGGGCCCAGTCCGGATCCCGGTCGCTCTTACTCATCAGCAGGACATAGAATTCCTGCAGGCTGCGATCGTACTGGCCAATCGCCTTTTCTTCGTTAATTCCCTGATAGCACTGGAGACGCAACAACGGAACGCGATATGCTCGCGCCACGGAGCTTGGAAGTTCGGTTTTTCCCGAGCCCGCGGGGCCTTCCAGCATGATGGGGCGGTGGATCCTGCCGGCTAAATAGACGGTAGTTGCTGTCTTCAGATCCGCGAAGTAACCGACTTCTTCGAGCGCCCTCAGGGTCTCATCCGGCGATGAGTACATCGGCGTTGCCCTCCCTGCCTTGACTCAGGCGGGGAGCATAGGGCTAGTCCGCACTACGGTCAAACGGGAGCAAAAAAAGTCGGATGAAATCAGTGTTCCGGATACACCTGGCCGTCCGGTCCAAGCCAGCCTTTTTCTGTCCATTGGAAGGGGTAATTTCCTTGATAGGTCTCTATCCAGCCAACTGGGTGAGTGTTTACCGGGCTTAGGTGTCGTTCAGTTGCAGTGCAGTAGAACGTGTAAACCGTCACTCCCTTTGCTTCCTGCATTTGGCCATTCGTTTTGCTTAAACTGATCAGCTCCATTGGTAACCGGTTATGGACCGATCTTTCCATGCTTCTCCAAACCCCAGCAGCATCCGATTCTGTAGGTGGGGCCGGCTCATGCTTGCAACCGGCGATCACCAGTCCTACGAGCAATGTCTCGAGAGCGACCAGGCGTCTGAAATCCGGTTTCACTCCGTAGTCCCTCCATCTTTCAAAATTTGGCCGATATTCGCGAGGTTCGGACGGAACCTTTCGATCGTTTCCTCCAGCAATTCTCTGGAGGCCTTGACTCCCTCCTCACCACCCAATTGTGTGACCATGCGCATCAGAAGGGCCCAAGTCAGCGCCATATCGGCAATGTGGGGAACAAACGTCTCACCGGATTCTGCTTCGAGCCGCTCGAGCAGATGCACCACTTTTTCGGTGTAGTTCTTGAGACGCCTTTCCAGCAGAATCTTCTCTCGCTCGGAAAACGCCATGGGTGATTAGGAACTTCTCCTTCGTCTAGCCGTTTTATCACCCTTTCTTGAATAGTGCATCCATTTGCAACGGTTTCAAAGGATATTGGACCGGCGTTTCTGAGACTGTCGGCTTCTGAATTTCTGAGTTGTGGTTTTGTTTAGGCCTTCCTCGATCGCCTTGCCGAATCGGTTCAATGTTTCAAGCTTCTCCTTGGCAAAAGCTGCAGCTTCTTCAACGGTTTGAAATGTATATCGGTCGGCTTCCCCGCGTGCGACCGCTTCCAGGAACAAATCCAGGGATGGATATCGCTCTCGGGAACGCTCACTTGTGGTGTCTCCGACTAACGCCGCGAGGCTCTGATCTCGGTACACCTCCTCGAACCCACGAAATCGATGTACATCCAGGATTGGAACGACGATAACGCGCTTCATGATCCACTTCTCCTTGTCCAGCCTTGTGGATAACGATTTGGCTTGGACAGCGAAGGCATCATGCTGCACACCTCCAAACCGGTCAAATTTGCCAGTAGAAGCCTGGTTTTGACCGCGAATTCATTTGAGGTTGTTGCTCGATGCCGGCCATTGCGTCCTCCGAATTAAACCGATAACGCAGCAAATTTGACCGAGTTTGTAACCTGCAGCATGATGCAGTCGCGCTGGAGGACTTCTTCACAGCGATCCTTCAAGAGGGCGGAGACGATGCTGCTTGATGCACCGATTTTGAAGACAGAGGTTGATGTGCTTATGACGGCGGAGGAAGTCGCGGCGAGGCAGAACGTAAGCAAGGACTGGGTGTGGGATCACTCGTCACGGAAGACCCCACTTCTTCCTGTGATCCGGCTTGGAAACGGAACTCTGCGCTATCGTGCCAGCAAGATCGAAGAGTTCATCGAGGAGATGGAGCGCCTCACCAGGCTCCGCTCCCGCCGGCGATAAAATGGAAGCCGGCCCACTCTTTTCCGCCACAGAAACTGAGGAATGAATGGGTAAGTCGCACCAGGCGGGATGGGTCTCGCTGCGTAGTAAGCAATGGTACGGATATTACCGCCAGCGAGTTGTCGATCCCATAACAGGCGAGGAGCGCGATAACAAGGTCTGCGTCAAACTCCTTCTCAAATCAAAAATGACCAAGCTCGAGGCGCGAGAGGCGCTGCGAGCCGAAATCACCAAACGTACGGGTCAGAACCTGGGGGGGAGGGCCCTAAAAGATAGCTCTGTCACCCTTGAGTGGTTCGTCCGCAACCGCTACTTTCCGCTTCGCAAGGGAGATTGGCGGCCGGAGACAGCAAAGGAAAAGATGGCGCAGATTGAGATCGACCTGATTGCGAAGTTTGGCGAATACCCGCTCGACTCGTTCGATCGATTCATGCTGCAGACGCACGTGAACGATCTGGCGGAGCGGTACTCGCAGGACAGGGTCAAGCAGGCGAGATCTTATCTGAAATCCATCTTTGACGAGGCCATCGAGCAGGAGTTCCTAGTCAAGGATCCCACCCGTAAGCTGAAGATCCCCAAAAATCTTCGGCCAAAGGACAAACAGATTCTAAGCTGGGAGCAACTCTGGCTGGTCTTGGCCAATACCGAGCGAAGAGATCGTCTTCTTCTCATGATGGACATGACCGAGGCGCTTCGCCCGAGCGAGTTGTTCGCTCTACGCTGGCGCTCCTTTGATAACCGGAACACGCTCGAACTGATGGAGACGGTCTATCGAAGACGGCTCCGGCCCTTTTGCAAAACGCCAGGGAGCTTGACCAAAGTCCATCTCCCCAACGGACTGGCGACTGAACTCTGGAATTGGAAGCTCGAGTGCAAAAAAGCTTCGCCGGATGCCTTCATCTTCCCGAATGCTGACGGTGGCTTTATGGATACTTCGAATTATCGATTCCGCGTTCTCAAGCCGCTGGCCGAGAAGCTTGGCATCCCCAAGTTGAACTTCCAGATTCTGCGTCGCACCATGGCAACGCAGGCGCAGAAGATGGGGTCGGTGAAGGACATCCAGGCGCACCTGCGACACTCGCGGCCGGATACCACCGCCAACGAGTATATGCAGGAGCTGCCGGAGAGCGTGCAGCAGATGGTCGGATCGGTGTACCAGATGCTTGCGAAAGGAGGAGAAGAAAAAGTGCCTGCTGAGAATTTGCCACAAAACGCCACAAACGATTTTGTGGAGCGGGCTGTAAGTGATTGATTTAATGGTGGGCGCAGCAGGATTCGAACCTACGACTTCCACCGTGTGAAGGTGGCACTCTACCGCTGAGTTATGCGCCCTGGGAGGGAAGAACAACACTCAGATTAACATCCCTCAAGCGGGCTGCCAAACCGCTCGCCGGGCTATCTATTCACTGTCCGAGCCACCGGCGCCGGAAGGCTGAGCTACCAGCCGGGGGCAACAATCGAAGCGAGCGGATGCCGGGCGAATGGCAGGCGGCAACAGCTACAATCGATGAACGGAACCCATGACGTACTCGGAATCAGCTCCACACCACGACCAGCCATCCTCCGGGCCTGATTCCCGTCAAACTGCACAGAAGGCGCCGAATAACGCCCCCGATGCGGCGTCCGAAGACGATCCTCCCGTCGATTCCGCCTCGCAACTTGAGGGCAGGAACGGGGTTGAGAAGGACATGGCGACCGTAGCCTTAGATTCCGCGCTTTTGAAGGGAGTCCAGATCGAACCTGACCGGAGCCGGGCAGCAACTGGCCGGGAAGCGGTCGACTGGAGCACGATGAGCGACGCGGAAATCATGCTCCGCGTGCGTGAGGGAGATGACTCCGGCTTCAATCTTCTCATTCAGAAGTATCACAAGCCGATTGTCCACTTCATGTTCCGCATGGTGCATAACCAGGCGGTGGCCGAGGAATTGGCGCAGGAGGTGTTTCTGCGCGTGTATCGCTCGCGGCAGACTTATCGTGCCGAGGCGCGGTTCACAACTTGGCTGTACCGCATCGCTACGAACCTGGGCGTGAATCACGCCCGGGACACGAAGCACGAGCGTGCGGCGCAGAACGTGTATCTCGACCAACCGGATCCAGAGACGGGGACAACTCCGGATGTGGCGGACGCGACGGCTTCGGTCGAGCAGGAACTGGTGCGAGACGAGCGCATGCGCGCTATCCGCCAACATGTTATGGCACTCCCAGAGCGGCAAAGAACCGCGGTACTGATGCACAAGTACCAGGGACTGGACTATAAGCAGATTGGGGAAGTCCTCAAGCTGAGCGAGTCGGCAACCAAGTCGTTGCTGTTTCGCGCGTATCAGACCCTGCGGGAGCGCCTGAAGGATTTCGTATAAGTAAGTGGGACTTGCAGCACAAAGAAGGTAACAAGTTATGATCTGCCGGATTACAAAAGAGAACCTCGAGAACCTGCTCTTGGATCGCGAGTCGGTTCCCGTTGAAGTGCGAAAGCATGTGAACGATTGCCCCGACTGCATAAAGGAACTGACCGCTCTGGAAGCGACGATGCAGGCGTTGGATGCCTGGGAGGCCCCTGAGCCCTCACCGTTCTTCGAGACTCGCATGGCGGCGCGGCTGCGCAGTGAGCGCGAGGCGGCCCCGGCCGGCTTATTCGAGAGGCTGCGCGCGCGTCTGCTGTACGGCACGAACATGCATCTGCGTCCGGTAGCTGTGGGAGGTCTGGCTCTGCTTCTGCTGATCGGCGGGGGGACGTATGCCGGCTTTATGGGCGGTTCGAGCCAGCCGGTGAGCCCGTCCGCGACGGTTCGCGATCTGCAGTCTCTCGACGACAACTCGCAGGTTTTTCAGCAATTGAATACGCTCGATCAGCAGGACGACGATTCTGACTCATCGAACAGTACGCTGTAGCTTCGGACGCGGTTCGGCGGCAACACTGGATTCGCTGGCTGATTAGCCAGACCCTTGGTTTGAGAGTGATGAAAATGCGCGCACGGCAAAATACGGTGAGCCCTATGGGCTGGCTGGCCCACAGGGGTCTGCCTGTGGCCTACGTATTTGCGCCCGCCCTGTTCGTGCTGTGTGTCTCGTCCTCATCCTGGGCTTTCGGGCAGCGGGGCGGCGGCCAGCATTCTCCTCCGGCGCCCACGCCGCAGGTGCATGCGCCAGCGCCCCAACAGCATTATCAGCAGCCAGCGCCGCAGTCTCATTCGCTTCCGGAGGCCAGGGCCTACACGCCTCCCCACGCTAATAATCAGCAGGCGCATCCTGGACAGCAGCACCTGCCGGATTGGCTCAACAGCCACCAGAACATGACTCCGCAGCAGCGGGAGGACGCTCTGCGGCGCGAGCCGGGTTTTCGCAACCTGCCCGAAGACCAGCAGCAGCGCCTAGTGAATCGCCTGCACGCGCTTGACGAGAAGACTCCGGAACAGCGCCAGCGGCTTCTGCAAAGGAACGAGATGTTCGAGCGGTTGTCGCCAGAACGCCGTCAGGAAGTCCGCGGCGCCGGACAGGCGCTGGGGCAGATGTCGCCAGAGCGGCAGCAGGCAGTGCGCCACGCTTTTCACCAGCTCCGGCAGATGCCTCCCGATGAGCGGCAGCGCATGCTCAACTCGGGCGGATATGCATCGCAATTTTCGCCGCAGGAGCGGACGGTGCTGGGAAATCTGCTCTCGATTGAGCCCTATCAGCGTCCGGGGACGATTCCGCAGCCGTACTTTGGAAGATAGGTACGGTGCAGCTGGAGCGGAAATCCCGTCGCCTTATTGCTTCAGCATATTTCTGGCGATAAAGAGCACGTTTGCCGGGCGCTCGGCCAGGCGGCGCATGAAGTATGGGTACCACTCCCTGCCGAAGGGAACGTAAACGCGCACGTTGAAGCCCTCGGCCACTAGCGCTCGCTGCAGGTCGCGACGCACGCCGTAGAGCATCTGAAATTCGAAGCAATTCGGATCGATCCGGTGCTCTTCCACAAACTGCTTTGTGGCCGACACCATCGCTTCGTCGTGGGTGGCGATACCGTGATACAGGCCGCTGGTAAGAAGCTGGTGGGTCAGCTTCACGAAGCTGGCGTCCACGTCGGCCTTGTCGGGAAAGGCAACGTTTGGTGGCTCTTTGTATGCACCCTTGCAGAGGCGGATGCGGATGCCTTCTCCGGTCAGGTCGGCGATGTCCTGCTCGCTGCGCAGCAGGTAGGCCTGGATAACGATTCCCACATGACCGCGATTGACGGGAATTAAGTGCAGACCGCGGACGAGGTCGATCGTCGCCTGCGTGTACTCGCTGCCCTCCATGTCGACGCGCACGAAGGTCTTCGCAGCGACCGCGTGTTCAACCAATCCGGAGACAATCTCTCGCGCCACGTCGTGCCCGAGATCCATCCCCATCTGGGTCAGTTTCACGCTGACGTTAGCGTTCAGGTTGCGGCTCTCAATTGCATCGAGAAGACGGTGATATATATCGGCGGATTGCTTCGCCTCTTCGGGCGTGTCTACGTTTTCGCCGAGACTGTCCAGCGTGGATGCAATTCCCTGCGCCTGAAGCGATCGCGCCGCTCTCAGTGCGTCTTCGATCTCCATGCCGGCGACGAAACGTGAGGACATGCGACGGCCCAGGTTGGAGCGCTCGGCGAAGCGGCGTAGATTCTGGTTGCGAGAAAAGGCAATAAAAGCGGAGCGCAGAATAGGCATGAGTCTTGTACAGAGTCGAACCTCTCATTTTCGCACATTCAAGACGCGCGACCTGAGCGCCGATGAAGTCAGAGGATTACTGCAGAGGATGGCTGCGCCAGTCGACCCAAGTGGGGGAACTGCATTCGGGGTTGCCAGCATCTTAATCGATAAGTCGAAAAATGAACGTTGCGTTCACGGAGGCGTAACCCCGGCCGCTTCCAATGAATCTGAACCTGGCACTATTACTGACGCCGGCGAATCGGAGAAAACCTCACATGCTGGATCATTGCGCGAATCCCAAATGCGCGAAGCCGCTCCGCTACTTGCGGGAAGGGCGTATCTTCGTTTTTGACTCTCTCTCCTCGATGCCGGACGGCGGCGCAAAGCGTGCCCACAGGCTGGAACATTACTGGCTGTGCGGCGATTGTTCACAACAACTGTTTCTCGAGAAGACGCAGCAGGGAATTCGGCTGGGTGTAAAGCCTGACCATGCTGACTCTTTCGTGCATGCAGGTCAGGCGCGGGCATCCTGATAACCTGATAGACGGTGAATGATCCCGTTTCCAGGAATCGACCACGTTACCTACAGAGATCTGCGTATCCAATCGGTCGACCGCTTGGTCACCCCTCGCGGCGCATTTCCAGGCAGAGATCAGGAGGTTCGCTCCTGTATTTCTCTCGATGCGAGACAAAATTTGTCGCATCTACTATGGTTAAAAGGGGTTACCCTAGAGACTGGAGCGCAGCCCACCATGACAAAAGCGGAATTGGTTGAGGAAGTGACGCAGCTCGGCGACCTGACACGCCGCGACGGTGAAGTGATCGTCGATACAATCTTCGACGCTGTAATCGGCGCCCTTAAGTCAGGGGATAAGATCGAAATTCGAGGATTTGGAAGTTTCCGGATCCGGCAGCGGAAGCCCCGGATTGGGCGAAATCCCAAGACCGGCGCAAAGGTGGAAGTTCCGGCGAAGCGTGTGCCTTACTTCAAGCCGAGCAAAGAGCTGCGCGACCTGGTCAATCCTCACGAAGCGGCCGGGAAGCCGACTCCCGCACCACCTGAGCACTGAAAATAGTCAGCGCGCCTTCTCGGGCCGAATCCCGATAACTGAAAGCATCCGACCGGTAAAGCGGCCTTCTGCGCGATAGGAGAAATAGCGGCCGGTGTGACAACTCGTGCATTCCCGCACCTCGGAAATCGCGTCTGGATTCAGGCCGGCGTCGAGCAGCTGACGCCGGTTCGCTTCCACCAGGTCGAGGTGTAGGGCGGGATTGGTGCGGCCTGGCGGGCGAGCGGTGAGAAACGACAACGGATACTTCTCCTTTGGCGGGTCACAGTTGACAACCTCGCGGAAGAGTTCCCCCGCGTAGGAGAATTGCGATTCAAACTCATTCCGCACCTCTTCTCCTACCGCATAGCAACAGCGGCCGATGCCGGGACCGATAGCAGCGACGAGATCTTCCGGTCTACTTCCGTATTCGATGCGTATCTGGCCGACGCCCCGCTCCACAATTCGCTTCAGGGTGCCTCGCCAGCCAGCGTGAAATGCGGCTGTAACTCGGCGCTCTCGGTCGGCAACCAGCACCGGAATGCAGTCCGCAGTTTGAATCGCAAGCAGGAGCCCCGGCTCGCTGGTCATCATGCCGTCGGCTTTGGCAAAACCGGAATCCGAGGCTTGTCGCGTAGTATTCACTCGCAGCGCAATAGCGGAGTGAATCTGGCGAAGCATAACCATGGGGAATTTCGGATCTCCGGTGAGCGCTTCCAAGAAACGTTCCCGGTTGGCAACAACGTTCGCCCTGTCGTCAGACACCGTGAAGCCGAGGTTAAGCTCACCATTTGCTTGGCCCTTGCTGTAAGTGGTGCTTTGGCCACCCAGACGCGTGCTGAATCCATGGTAAAGCCACTTAAACGGCGACAGCGAAGCAGCGTGCAGGATTTCGACTTCGGTCTGAGTTTTTTGATGCCGATGACGTGAGCCGACGTGATCCGGTCGCGGGTCGATCGCGTCGGTCCTGATCGCAGGGCTTTGAGTTGGCATGCGCCTCCATTCTAAAGGTTCTTGGGGGCAGGCGCGGCGCGGGATGAGCAAATGGGCCCGCTTTCCAGCGGGCCCGCTCAAGAGGCATTAGGGAGGGGAAATTACTCGGGATCGTTTGGAGAGAGTCTGCGGGCGCAGACGTAAAACACAGTGAGATGAACTACAAAAGGTAGGTCCTTAAGCCTGAAGTTGCCTCTAGTGTTGTCTATCGAACAGGCAAACGATTGGCCAAAGTTATGATAAGTGCTAATTGGCTACCTATTTTCAGCAACTTTGCCCTTAAATGCTGTGATTATTTGGTCTATTTTGAGATTCCCGCGCGAATTGAGCTAAGTCGAGGTTAGCTTCAAGATCGAGAAAAGTGGCATCATGATACCACTATATGGCAGTAGGATTCCTATTTTGATCCGGATTTTCCTCTTCAATTTGTTTGATCTTGTTTAAAAGAGCCTTATAGCTTACCCGAAGGCGGCGTGCGGCCTCGCGCCGGTTCCATCGGGTTTCGATCAGCATTTCCTGGATAGCCTGCCGCTCCGCCTGCCACGCGGCTTGACGGCCGATTTCCAGCAGAGATGGCTCCATGCTTAACGGGAATTCGATCGGAGGCGCAACGGGAGATTCCTCGCCGACGGCCGTGTTCACATGTTCCACCGCGTGCAGCGAGAGTTCCCGCACGATCTGAGTAGAGTCGCCGACGATTACGTAACGCTTGCACAGGTTCTCCAATTCACGAATGTTGCCTGGCCAGGGATAACGGATAAGGGCCTGCATTGTTTCGTCACTGAAGGGAGATACCTTGCGTGCATACACGCCGGAATACTTCTCAATAAAGTAGCGAATGAAGACGGATATTTCGTTGCGCCGCTCACGCAGCGGTGGAATGTGCACGGTCACCACGTTGATGCGATAAAAGAGGTCCTCGCGAAATAATCCTTCGCTGACGCGTTGCTCAAGCAGCTTATTCGTCGCGCAAAGAACCCGCACATCGACGGCGGTGTCACTTTTGGCGCCCAGGCGAGCGAACTCCCCGTCCTGCAGGACGTGCAGCAGCTTCGCCTGCAGGGAAGGATGCATCTCACCGATTTCGTCAAGAAACAGCGTCCCGCCGTCGGCGAGCTCAAATTTACCTGGTTTGGTGCGCTGCGCTCCAGTGAAAGCCCCAGCTTCGTATCCGAAGAGCTCGCTTTCCAGCAGATCGTTGGGGATGGCGGCGCAATTCACCTTGACGAAGGGCTTGTCATGCCGGTGCGAGAGAGAAAAGACCATGCGCGCGGCAATTTCCTTGCCTACTCCGCTTTCTCCCCGGATGAGGACTGTAGCATTGGTCGTTGCTACCTTCTCGATGGTATCGCGAATTGCCACCATGCGCGGCGAGGAGGTGAAGGCTTCCGGAAGTGCCTGGGTATGCGCCGGGGGAGGCTGGACCGCGAGATTATCCGTTTCCCCTGACGCCTCTGAGCAATTGCCGACCAGAGACAGAAGTACGGGGGACAATCGTGCTGCGGCTTCCCGCTCCTCGATTGGCAGGGTCAGTAGCGCGGCTGCTCCCAATCTGGCGGCTTCAAAAGCCATTTCTGCGACGGGCGGCGCGACCACCACGATGGGAATCGTACGGAAGGCGCCGCGCAATGAGCACATCAACCGACTATTCGCCTCGAACTCGAGGATGATCAGATCGGGCTTATGCGTCCTGATTGTCTCGAAAATATCCTTCCCCGGCCGCAGTTCAGCTATGTCGCGGCGGGCGCGCAAATATCCGCGCAGAGCACTACGGGCCTTTCCATCCTGCACGGCCAGCAGTGCCCGAAGTTGTTTCTGTTCGGGCATATTTGTGCTCGATTGTAATCCGAAAATGGACGAATTGCTCCGCAATTTCCTACGGAATGGAGGAGAACGATACCGCAATCCCTTTGGGTCTATCTCAGGCCGAGCAGATAGGACCCATGGGGAGGCACGCTTACCCGGAGCGAGGATTGGGTGCCCAGTTCCTCTCTCTGCCAGAGATCGCGCACGCGATAGGAAGTCTTGTCGAGCCCCAGCGCTTTCCAGGACTGAATGATCGTCGTTGGTGAGTCTCCGAGGTTGAATACGGCCACCAGGTGTACGTTGTCCAATAGGGCCGTCCAGATGGCGGTGCCGGCTGTGTCAACGACAGGGCGATTGCCCGTCGAGCGCTGATCGACCGCAAGGACTTCGCGATTGGTGACCATGGATTCGATCTGCGGATCCATCATGGTCAGGTTCGACCCGAGTATTAGCGGCGAGCGGGCGACTGACCATAAGGTCAGCAGTGTCCGCGTGTCACCCAAGGTAAAGCGGCTTAGCCGGGCGGCTCCCCATCCTGGGCGGGGTCCCAGATATCCGATTGGCAGCATGTCGGCGTCGGGCCAGTGACCGGGCTCGACGTGCGGCGCCCACTGCCGGATCAGGCCGAATTGATTCTTCAGGGACTGTGGAAACGCGCCCTCATCCGGCTTCTTCGACCAGACATCCCACATGTCGTCAGAGATGCGCCAGAGCTGTGCGTACTGGCGAACGTCTGCTGCCTGGTCGAGCGGGGTAGGTCCGGGTGAGAGGCTCAGCACGATGGGTCTGCCGGACTTTCCAAGAGAAGCACTGACCATTTGAATTTCCGGCGCATCGTAGGGCTGCGAGATGCAGTCTACCTTGAGGAAGTCGACGCCCCAGCCGGCGTACAGCCTCGCCATCGAATCGTAATAGGCCTGACCGGCCGGGTTGTCTTTGACTCCGAAGTTGTCGGGGTTCCAGAGGCAGAGATCGGTCTGGTCGGCAGCTTCGGATGCATGGTACGACGAGCCGGCGATCGGCAGATCCTTTTCGACGGCTTGTTTGGGGATTCCGCGGATGATGTGAATGCCGAACTTGAGGCCCAGGGAATGGACGTAATCGGCGAGCGGCTTTAAGCCTTGATCGTTTGCACTTGAGGGGAAACGGTTGGGCGCGGGGAGGTAGAGTCCATTCGGGGAGAGAACGTATCCCTCGTCAGCGTCCTTCTTGTCGGCGTTCTCAGGATGACCGAGATACCATCCTTCGTCGACGACGACATACTGCCATCCAAAGGGCTGCAGGTGCTGGTGAAGCCAGTTGACGTTGGCTTTGAACTCCGCCTCGGTGACAGTGAGACCGTAGGAGTCCCAACTGTTCCAGCCCATAGGCGGAGTCGGAGCCAGCAAGCCGCTTTGCTGCTGCGAACTTGCATTCAGGGAAAATCCTGCGAGGACACAGAGCAGAGCCAACCAGCGTTTCATTTCTCACCTAGCGAAAAAGACGCGCAAAGCTAATCCTAGACTTTTACTTCCCAACCCTTCTCGTATTCACGGGACCACATCTTCATCGCCTCGGGATCGTTCAGGATGTAACCCGTCTTTGTATCAAGATTCAGCTCGCGGTTGACGAACCACGCGATGTTCGAAAGCTGGAGGATTGTCACACTGACGTTGCCGATGACGATGGGGGAATGAAGCGGCTCGCCGGTGCGGATGCCATTGATGAGGTTCTCGAAGTGCAGGTCGGTCATCGAGTCGCGGCTCAGCAGGTCGCTGGATGAATTTTCTTTCCCGGTCGTGAACTCATCGATCTTCTTGCCGTTCCAGTCGTATACCTCGTACCCCTCGCGATCGACTAGCACTGCTCCCTTGGTTCCGTGAATCAACGATCCGCGGTCGCGCCCGTAGATCTTCATTCCCTGGCAGCTGCGGCCCTCCCACGTGAGCAGCTTGTCGGGATACACAAAGTTCGTCACCAGCGTGTCGTAGAACTGCCAGTCGTCCTTCCATTGGTAACGGCCGCCATTCGCGGTCACCTGGTTCGGATAGTCGACATCGAGGGCCCAGCGGCAGATATCCACTTCGTGCGTGCCGTTGTTCAGAGCTTCGCCGGTGCCGTATCGACGGAGCCAGTGCCAGTTATAAGGGTGAATATTGTCCTTATAGGCGCTCCGCGGCACCGGACCCTGCCAAAGCTCCCAGTTGAGCCACTCGGGAATTGCAACTTCCTTGCCGATGCCCATCGACTTGCGTGTGTTCACATACCAGGCCTTGGCAAAGTAGGCGCGGCCAATCAGGCCGTCGTGAATCTGCTGCACAATCTTGATGGTGTGGGGAGAAGACCGCTGCTGATCTCCTACCTGCACGAGCTTGCCGTATTTCTTCTGCGCCTCGACCAGCAGTTCGCCTTCGCGTGGATTGTGACTGGAGGGCTTCTCGACATAGACGTGTTTGCCGGCTTGAAGGCCGTAAATCGCCATCGGAGCGTGCCAGTGATCCGGCATCGCGATGGTGATCACGTCGATGTCCTTCGATCCGAGCACCTTGCGGAAGTCGGTAGCGGTGGCCGGGGTATAGCCGAGTTCCTTCTGCGCTTCGGCGGAAAACTTATCGAGAATCTTCTGATCTACATCGCAGACGTAGGAGACACGCGCCGATTTGCTGTTGTTCTTAAGTCCGGAAAGATGCGCATAGCCGCGTCCATTGAGGCCGAAGATGGCGAAGTTCAACCGTTCGTTCGAGCCGACAATCTGCGCGTAGCTCTTCGCCGTCGACCTTAACGCGGCCCCCGCCGCTCCAACCGCGACGCCATTAATAAATGTCCGTCGAGAAAACATGATTACTCCTTCGTTGCCTGACAAGAAACCGCAGCGGCCGGAGTGGAACCGGTCGCGTGAATGTGGATATGGAATTGTTCTGTGGTTTTTAGCAATGCGTTGAGGTCAGCAGCAGCCTGCACGGAACCCTTATACACGGATTTTCGTTGGGAGTTCAAACGAATGGCGTCTTTGCCGCGAGACGGTACGCGTAACTTAGACTCGACAGCCGAAACTCTGCGGCAAAGAAAAAGCGCCCGCACATCGCAGACGCTTTCGCCGCTTCTCACAGCGATCACCGTTTCGCCGGATCGCCCGCTTCCGTATCAATTTTCAATTCGGCGAACGCCCTCTGCGTCTTGGCGGCATCGTATTTGCCGCCTCGCGTGAGGCGGGATAGCGCGGCGGCCACAATCGATTCAGCATCCACCTCGAAGTGACGGCGGAGGTGTTCGCGGTTGTCGCTACGTCCGAAGCCGTCGGTACCCAAGGTGACCAGGCGGTTGAGGAGCCAGGGTGAAAGCTGATCCGGAACCGACTTCATGTAGTCGCTGGCGGCGATAATCGGTCCCTTGCTGCCGTTGAGAGCCTGGACGATGTAGGGTGTCTTCTCGGGATCCGCCGGGTGCAGCCGGTTCCAGCGTTCGACGGCGAGAGCCTCGCGGCGCAGCTCGATATAACTGGTCACGCTCCACACGTCAGCTTGAACGCCGTACTTGTGGGCGAGAATCTCCTGCGCACGCAGTGCCTCATTCAGAATGGGCCCGCTGCCGAACAACTGCACAGTCGCCTTGCCCTTGGGCGCAGACTTGAGCTTGTAAATGCCGCGCACGATGCCTTCTCGCGCACCGTCGGGCATTGCCGGCATCGCATAGTCTTCGTTGTACATGGTGATGTAGTAGAAGATCTGCTCGTTTTCCTGGTACATCCGGCGAATACCGTCCTGCAGAATGGCGGCCAGTTCGTACACGTAGGCGGGATCGTAGCTCAGGCAGGTTGGCACGGTGCTCGAAAGGACGTGGCTGTGGCCGTCCTGGTGCTGTAATCCTTCGCCGAGCATCGTCGTGCGGCCGGCAGTGCCGCCCATCAAGAAGCCCTTGCCGCGCGAGTCGGCGAAGGCCCAGATCATGTCGCCCACCCGCTGAAAACCGAACATCGAGTAGTACATGTAGAAGGGAATCGTCGGCACGCGGTAGTTCGAATATGCCGTGCCCGCAGCGGTAAAAGAGGCCATCGAGCCAGCCTCGGTGATGCCCTCCTCGAGGATTTGACCGTCCTGCTCCTCGCGGTAGTAGAGCAGCATGTCAACATCGTGCGGCTTGTACTTCTGCCCCTCGGGCGCATAGATGCCGACCTGTCGGATCGCCGACTCAAGGCCAAATGTACGGCCTTCATCGGGGACAATGGGGACAATCAGCTTGCCGATCTCCGGGTCCTTGAGCAGGTGGCGCATGATGCTGACGAAACCCATGGTGGTGGAGACTTCGCGGCCTTTCGAGCCTCCGGTCCACTCCGCGAAGTAGCCCAGCTCCGGAGCTTTGAAGTTCAGCTCTGGAACCTCGCGGCGTGGGATGTAGCCGCCCAGAGACGCGCGCCGCTCCTGCATGTACACGATCTCGGGGCTGTCCTGCGGCGGGCGATAAGGCTTGCTCTCTCTGGCCAGATCTTCCGGAATTGGAATGTTGAATTGCTTGATGAAAGCCGAAAGGCCATCGTCTGTGAGCTTCTTTTCCTGGTGCGAGGCGTTGCGCGACTGCGTGGTTCCCAGGCCGTAACCTTTGACGGTCTTGGCGAGGATCACCGTCGGACCACCCTTGTGCTCCGTGGCCCGCTTGTAGGCATTGAAGATCTTCGCGCGATCGTGGCCGCCGCGGTGCAGGGTCCAGATCTGCTCGTCGGTCATGTCGCTGACCAGCTCCAGCAACTCGGGATATTTGCCGAAGAACTCCTTGCGAATGTAAGCGCCGCCCTTGGCCTTGAATGCCTGGTAGTCGCCGTCGACGCATTCTTCCATACGTTTCAGGAGCAGGCCGGTATGGTCGCGCTCGAAGAGTTTGTCCCAGTCCGAGCCCCAAATCACCTTGATCACGTTCCAACCGGCGCCACGGAAGACGCCCTCAAGCTCGTCGATGATGCGCTTGTTGCCGCGGACGGGGCCGTCGAGGCGCTGCAGGTTGCAGTTGACTACGAAGATCAAGTTATCGAGCTTTTCGCGTGAGGCCACACCGATTGCACCGAGGGTGTCGACTTCGTCCGTCTCGCCGTCGCCGATAAATGCCCAGATTTTGCGCGGAGATTTCTCGATCAAGTTCCGGTTTTCCAGGTACCGCATGAAGCGCGCCTGGTAGATCGCGTTCAGCGGTCCGATGCCCATCGAGACGGTCGGGAAACGCCAGAAATCCGGCATAAGCCAGGGATGCGGGTAGGAAGACAGGCCCGGCTCACCGCGCAGCTCATGGCGAAAATTCAGCAGCCGCTGATCGTCGAACCGCCCCAGGAGATAAGCCCGCGCATAGATACCCGGCGACGCATGCCCCTGGAAATAAACAAAGTCCCCCGGCTGGTCGCCATGCGTCGCGTGAAAGAAGTGGTTGAATCCCACTTCAAGCAACGTGGCCAGCGAAGAGTAAGTAGCAAGATGGCCGCCGATTCCCGGATCCTTCTTGTTCTGGCTGTGTACCATCGCCATCGCATTCCACCGAATCAGGCTCTCCACACGCCGCTCCAGATCGCGGTCGCCGGGATAGGGCACCTCTTCGTGTTTGGGAATGGTGTTGAGGTAGGGAGTGGTCAGCTCGCTGGCGGTCGTGATTCCGGCTTCCCGCGCGCGCTGACGCAACGCCTCGAGGAGCTCCGCGCTGCGCTCCGGGCCCTCGGCAACCACAACGTCATCAAAGGCTTCGATCCACTCATGGACCTCGTCGACAAAGCCGGACTGTACGGGGATTTCTGCTTTTGTGCTCATGGGAATAGTCAGAATATTGCGAACTTGTCAGTATACAGCTCCGAAGGGGCGGCCTTGCCAGACAACTGATATACTCCTGTGTTTATGCGGGTATTTGTGATTCTTCCTGCCGCTGGTCTGGGTACCCGGATGACGGCGGGCCACACATCTTCAGCGGCGCCTAAGCAGTTCCTTGAGCTGGCGGGCGTCCCGATACTCATCCATACGCTGCGTGCCTTTGCTGAGGTGCAACAAGTCTCCGCCATGTACGTAGCGGTGCGTGCAAGTGAGGTGGACCGCCTTGCCTGCCAGGTGCGTGAATACGGATTCGCCGGGAAGGTCCATGTCGTGGAAGGCGGCGATACAAGGCAGGAGAGCGTGGCAAACGCGCTAGGTGCCATCGATTGCGATCCGAACGACATCATTCTTGTTCACGACGCTGTACGTCCATTGATCGACGCCGCCACGATAGAGCGCACGATTCGCGCCGTCGAAAAGCACGACGCCGCGATCGTAGGGCTGCCGGCGGTGGACACAATCAAGCAGGTCGAGCGGACCGCCGACGGGGCGATCATTACCTCTACGATTCCGCGCGAATATATCGTGCAGGCGCAAACACCCCAGGGCTTCCGCTGCCATCTTCTGAGGCGCGCCTTCGCTGAGGCCGCGGCCGATGAATTCGTCGGAACAGATGAAGCCAGCCTGGTAGAGCGCTCGGGCGGACAGGTGGCCGTTGTGCTCGGGTCGCCTGCGAATTTCAAGATCACTCAGCCGGGAGACCTCGAGCTGGCAGAGTTTTACCTGCAGCGCCAGCCGGCGCACCGGTGAGCTCGACACGGTCGCGCGGCGCGGCGACCACGATAAGGTGAGACGGACAGTAAGACATGAAGATCAGAATCGGATACGGCTGGGATTCACACGCATTCAAGCCTGGAGTGCCGCTGAAGATCGGTGGCTTGGCGATCGAACATCCGGAAGGACTGGCAGGGCACTCCGACGGAGATGTGCTGCTGCATGCCATTACGGACGCCCTGCTCGGCGCGGTCTCGGCGGGTGACATCGGCAGTTTCTTTCCTCCAGGAGATCAGCGCTGGAAGGATGCCGATTCGTCGATCTTCCTTAACCTGGCGCTCGAAGAGATTCAGAACGCCGGGTACAGGATCGTGAATGTGGACACGACCCTGGTCCTTGCAGCGCCGAAGATCGGACCAATCGCGGCGGAGATGCGGGAGCGCGTCGCTGATCTGTTGAGCGTTAAGCCTGCCGACGTCGGCATCAAGGCCAAAACGCCCGAAGGCCTCAATGCAGATCACGTGGCGCAGGCGCACGCTGTCGTTCTCCTGGAGAAAGTAGAGGACGCCGACGAGTTGGGCGCCATGACGGCCAGCATCGAAAGCGAGCAGCAGATGGAAGACGTGGTTCAGGACCTGGTAAGCCAGGCACACGGACTCGAACCGCGGCCGACTATCAAGCCGGTTTTTGATACGGAAGACATCACCTAAGACCGGTCCTGACAAGTACGGATCAAAAGATGGAGCGTCGATGAAAGTTCGGATCGCTGTGTCTCTGCTGACGGCGTGTGCGGCTGTTGCTCTTGGTCAGGCTCCGGACTGGCAGACACCCGCGGAGAAATTCGGCTACCGCGTCACGCCTGACTATACCGAAACGATGGCATATCTCGACCGTGTTGCGGCTGCCGCGCCCGGAAAGGTGAAGATCGAGCCGTTTGGCCAGACCGGTGAGGGCATAGAGCTGGACATTGTTATCGCATCGAAGGATGGGGTGTTCGATCCGGTTGCAATTCATGCCTCGCATCGTCCCATCGTGTTGGTCCAGAACTCGATCCACGCTGGCGAGATGGATGGTAAGGACTCCTGCCTGGCACTGCTGCGGGACATGGTCATCACAAACACGCAGACAGCGCTGCTCGACAACGCGGTCTTCGTGTTTATCCCCATGTACAACGCTGATGGGCACGAGCGTCGCTCGCCGTACAACCGAATCAACCAGAACGGCCCGAACGAAATGGGCTGGCGCGGCAACGGGACCAATCTGAATCTCAACCGCGACTACCTGAAGGCCGACACGCCCGAAACGCGTGCCTTCATGAAGATGTTCCACCAGTGGCTGCCAGACTTCTTCGTAGACGATCACGTCACCGACGGCGCCGATTACCAGTACGACGTCACCTTTACTATCGACGACGGTCCCAACGTATACGGACCGACAGCGCACTGGATTGACGACGTAGTCACTCCCACCCTGGTCAAGCAGGTCGACGCCGTGCCTGGCCACCTGGCCTCGCCTACCTATATCACCCTCAACGATGACTCCGACCCAGCTAAGGGGCTCGGCTTCAACGACGACCCGCCGCGCTTCTCCACGGGCTACATGATCCTCGAAAACCGTCCCGGCATGCTCGTAGAACTGCACATGCTCAAGGACTACAAGACGCGGGTCACCGGCAACTACGAGATCCTCCGCGCATTGATGCAGGTCGTCAACCGCGACGCCGACAGGCTCATCAAGCTGAACGCCGATGCTGATGCCGACGCGGCTCGGCTCGGCGCACATCCGCTCGGCAACCAGCAGTTTCCTCTGCGGCTCTCGTGGAGCGGCGAAACCACTCCCTTTCTGTTCCGCGGATATCGCTACACGCGCCAACTCAGCGAGATTTCGGGCACCATTTGGATCAAGTATTCGCACGAGCCGTGGGACGTGTCACTGCCGCTAGCTACTGGCTTCAAGGTGACGGCTTCGACGATACCGCCCGCGGCCTACATCATTCCGCGTCAGTGGACGCACGTGATCGACGTGCTTGCCGCACATCAGGTCGAGATGCAGAGCACGTCTGCGCCCTGGACTGGCCAGGTGGAGACATATCACTGCGGCGGCATGGAGTGGAACCGCGCGCCCTTCGAAGGGCGCCACCCGATCTTTCCCGGCGAGGGAGCCATCGAGCCTGGTAAGTTCGGCCACTGCGAACTCGTAACAGATACAATTACATATCCAGCGGGGTCGGCGGTCGTTCAGTTGAACCAGCGCCTGTCAAAAGTCGCGCTGCAGTGGCTTGAACCTGAAGGGCCGGACTCCGCAATGGCGTGGGGCTTCTTCGACAGCATCTTCGAGCAGAAGGAATATGGCGAGCCCTACGTGCTCGAAAAGCTGGCACGCGAAATGATGGAGAAGGACCCGAAGCTTAAGGAAGAGTTCGAGCGCAAGATCCAGAACGATCCCCAGTTCGCTGCCAATCCCTATGCCCGCCTTGAATTCTTCTATGACCACTCGCCGTGGTATGCGGCGAACCGTGTCGGCCAGTATCCGGTGGGTCGGCTGACGAAGCTGGACGGCGTGCCTCTGGCGAAGTAGCGGAAGGCGGACGTCAGAGGTTCTGCGTTCAGTTGCTTTACGGCAGGAATTTGACGGTGGCACGGGAAAACGTATACTCATCCTGACCCGAATTCCAGCACAGCAATTCCGGCTCTGGAGAATTGGAAGATGTCCATGCGGAACTTCGCCACTCACTCGCTCGCCGTTGCCCTCCTTGTCACAAGCGCAGCTGCGTATAGTCAAAATCCTCCTGCCATTCTGAAAATCGACACCAGCCACGCCGTCTCGAATGTCAGTCCTGAGCTCTATGGCCTCATGACCGAGGAGATCAACTACTCCTACGACGGTGGCCTCTATGCGGAACTGATCCGGAACCGCACTTTCCGCGCCGACTGGGGCGGAGTTCAGCACTGGTACCTCGTGCAGGAAGGGATTTCCCACGCATCCATGGAGGCCGAGAAGACCACCGGCCCCAGCACAGCCTTGACCAACAGCATCAAACTGACGGTAGATAAAGCCGATGCATCCAACCGCGCCGGCATCGAGAACGAAGGCTACTGGGGAATTCTCGTCAAGGCCAACACCGAGTACAAGGGCTCCTTCTACGCGAAGTCCGACGGCAGCGCCGCGGTAACCGTCCACCTAATCAATGACGACACCGGCAAAGCCGCCGCCCAGGCTGAAGTCCCGGCAATCACCAGCGACTGGAAGAAGTATGACTTCACGCTCAAGACGGGAAATGTCACTGCCGGCATCGGTAACCATCTCTTCCTCACGCTCGAGAAGCCCGGAAACGTCTGGTTCAACCTCGTCTCACTCTTCCCGCCGACCTACCATGACCGTCCCGGCGGTTTCCGCACAGACCTGATGGAAAAGCTGGCAGCGATGCATCCGAATTTTCTCCGGCTGCCCGGCGGCAATTATCTTGAGGGCGACCACATTTCCGAGCGCTACGAATGGAAGAAGACGATTGGTCCAATGGTCGACCGCCCGACGCATCCGAGCCCATGGGGATACCAGTCCTCTGATGGCATGGGTCTGCTCGAGTTTCTTGATTGGTGCGAAGACCTGCACATGCAGCCGGTTCTTGCCGTTTACGCCGGCTATTCCCTGAAGGGAGAGCACGTGAATCCTGGCCCCGACCTCGAGCCCTATGTACAGGACGCCCTCGATGAGATCGAATACGTGAGCGGCAAAACCGATACGAAGTGGGGCGCAGAGCGTGCGAAGGACGGGCATACCGCACCCTTCGCGCTCAAGTATGTGGAGATCGGCAACGAGGACTGGTTCGACAAATCGGGAAGCTACGATGACCGCTATGCGCAGTTCTATAAGGCCATCAAAGCGAAGTATCCCAACCTGCAATTGATCGCGACGACGCCGGTGAAGATCATCCGTCCCGACGTTATCGACGACCACTTCTACCGCCGCAAGGAAGAGTTCTTCGACGACACCGCGCACTACGACAAGACCGACCGAAGCGGTCCGAAGATCTTCGTCGGTGAATGGGCCACGCGCGAGGGCTCGCCGACTCCCAATTTCGGGGCTGCCCTTGGTGACGCCGCATGGATGACCGGCATGGAGCGCAACAGCGACATCGTCATCATGGCGAGCTATGCGCCGCTGCTTGTTAACGTCAATCCCGGCGGCATGCAGTGGAGCAGCGACCTGATCGGCTACGACGCAGGATCAAGCTACGGCTCACCCAGCTACTACGCCCAGGTGATGTTCGGCAGCTACCTTGGAGATGAAACGGTCGCCACAACGCTCAACGGAGCAGTTCCGCGCTTCTTTTACTCCGCAACGCGCGACGCGAAGAAAGGCAAGCTCTATCTGAAGCTGGTCAACGCCTCGTCCATTCCGCAGGACGTCAACATCCAGCTCGCAGGTGCTGGAAAGATTGCCAATACAGGCACGCTGGTTACCCTGCATGCCCTGACCAACGAGGCGACGAACACGATCCTCGAACCAACGAAGATTGTGCCAGTAAAAACCCAATTGAAGAACGTATCCGGTGATTTTCATCACACCATACCCGGTTATTCCATCCAGGTATTGGATATCGACCTGCGATAAGCACCAACGAAGAGGCTTCGACAACTCGGAGCCTCTTCCCCAACGGCTTTCAACTCCCTAGTCGTCCTGGATGCTTGACTCATCTCCTGAGTCTCCCTAGCATCGAAGGTTGATCCCGCACATCGATATGTCCTCTGCAAGTTCCCCTCGCGTCCGTTTTGCGCCTTCTCCCACTGGCTATCTCCACGTTGGCGGAGCGCGCACCGCATTGTTCAACTGGCTCTTCGCTCGCCATTTCGGCGGAACCCTCGTCCTTCGCATCGAAGATACCGATTTCGAGCGCTCATCCGAAGAAATGGTGGATGGGATTCTCGTTGGCATGCGCTGGCTCGGCCTCAACTGGGATGAGGGCCCATTCTTCCAGTCGCAGCGTCTCGATCTCTACCGCTCCACTGCCGAGAAGCTTCTCGCCTCCGGCCACGCCTATCCATGCTTCTGTACCAAGGCCGAACTCGAGCAGCGCCGCACGGAAGCTGTCGCCGCCGGACGCCCGCCGATGTACGATCGCCGCTGCCGCAGCATCGATCCGGCCGTTGCCGCACAGCGCAAGGCCGCTGGAAAACCGTCTCCCATCCGCTTCGCTGTGCCCGACGGGGGCTCGACCGGTTTCGACGATGCCGTTTTCGGGCGCGTGGAATTCGCCAATGCCGAGATCGAGGACTTCGTGCTTTTGCGCTCGGATGGTGTCCCGACGTATCACCTCAGCGTCGTCGCCGATGACATCGATATGAAGCTTACGCACATTATCCGCGGCGCCGACCACATATCGAACACGCCCAAGCAGGTGCTGCAATACCAGGCGCTGGACGCTACGCTGCCCACGTTTGCACATGTACCGCTCATTCTCGGCCCGGACAAGACGCGCCTGTCGAAGCGCCACGGAGCTACATCAGTCATTTCGTACAAAGAGATGGGCATTGTCCCCGAGGCCTTCCGCAACTTTCTCTCGCTGCTGGGCTGGACGCCCGGTCCCGCGCATAAAGACCGTGAAGTATTCAGCTCGGACGACCTCATCCAGCTATTCACGCTCGACGGCATCTCAAAGTCGAACTCCGTCTTCGATAACGACAAGCTTGCCTGGTTTAACACCGTATACATCCGCGCTTATGATGCGGAAAAGCTGTTGCCGCTGATAGAAGAGGAATGGGCCAAGGCCGGATTCACTCCGGCCCGTTCTCGAGAGGAAATTCTCGCGGCCATTGATCTGCTCAAACCGCGCGCCCGAAATCTCAAAGATTTCGCCACCGTGTTTCGCGCATTTTTCAGCGATCATTTCGAGTATGATCCGGCCGCGGTTACAAAATTCTTGAGCGACGGAGCGGTGAGAGCGTTTCTCGTCCAGCTCTCGCAACGTTACTCGGCCGCAAGTGAGTTCACTGAAGCCTCGACAGAAGCCACTCTGCGCGCCTTCGCCGACGAGAGCGGGATCAAAGCCGGTCCACTGATTAACGGCTCGCGCGTTGCGCTCACCGGCCAAGCCGTGGCTCCCAGCCTATTCGCGGTGATGGTTGCGTTAGGGAAGGATTGCGTTGCGACGCGCCTCGCCGCCGCAGAATCGATCAGGATTGACTAGGGTCGGTCGCGAATGTTCTTTCATCACCGCGCAATCACGTCCACTGCCACCGGAGCCTTGCGTGGCGGATAACAGGAGGTTGCATCGCACGCCTGGTAGCGCAGCGCCGCCTGTATCAGGTGCTCGCCAGCCTGTGCCTTCACGTGCGCGCGCAGGACAAAATCTCCCGTGTAAACGCTCAACTTTTCGCTGGGATCTGCAGCCAAAGTGAAGTCAGTGCCTGGGGGGAAATCGACCTGCTTCACTGTCAAACCCGGCAGCTCGGCCACAATCAGCTGGGTGGGAATGAAGCTTTTTTCATGAGGCGTGTGCGAGTTGATGTGGAGTCCCGGATTCACCGCGAAGTGCAGCTCGACAACACTGTCGTGGTTCGCAGGCACCGAGACCTGCTCTGGATAGAGAAACTTCACCCATTGCTTTGGATCGCTCTGTGAGTTCGTTTGCCAAGGCAGTTTCTGCGCACCGGAAAATACCGCTGCCAGTGCCAGAATCGAGCACCCGACAATCACTTTGCGCATTCAGGACTGGCCCTTCTGTGCCTGCTCCCCGCTACCGAGAGCCTTCTTAATGTTGGCTTCTATCTCCTCACGATCCACCAGTCCGATGGTCGCGGCCACGACTTTGCCATTGCGGTCGACATAGAAGGTCGTCGGCAGCGCATCGACGCCCCCGTAGGGCTCGGCAACCTTTTTCTCATCGAACAGCACTGGATAGTTAATTCCCAGCTTCATTGCCGAATCGGTGATTTCCTTCTTTTCCTTGAGCAGCGCTTTCTGGTCATCCTGATCGAGGTCATCTTCGGAGATGCCTAGCACTTCCAGCCCCTGGCTTGCGTATTGATCGCGCAGCTTTTCCAGCCACGGAATCTCAATCTTGCACGGCGCGCACCACGTTGCCCAGAAATCGACGACGACCGCTTTGCCCTTGTAGTCAGAGAGGGAAACCTTCTTGCCGCTGGTGTCCTTCAAGGTAAAGGCGGGCGCCTGCTTGTCGGCCAGAGGATTTTTGAACGGAGCATCATCTGCTCCCGCAGGTGCAGGAGATGGCGCAGCCCGCACTAACATGGACTGGATCGCCTTCAGCTTCGCCTCTTCCTGCTTCCGTTTGCGGTAATTCGCCACGCCTGCCCAGGTGATCAACCCGAGTGCGACGAGGACGACCAAAATCACCAGATAATTCCGCTTCACCTATAGCCGCCTTTCGCTGCTTCCATTCTAGTAGACTCTGCGCCTCTGATAGCATCAACTGTTTGACGGGACACACTCCATCGCAGCTTGTGCGCATCGAGGCTCGTGCCTTGCTGGCTCTTGCCGACCGCCTCGAAAGCACCATGTCCACGGCCTTCGACCGCGCTGTTGACTGCATCCTTCAGTGTGGCCAGGCGCGCGGGCGGGTGGTTGTGACGGGCATGGGCAAGAGCGGCATTATTGCGCAGAAGATTGCCGCGACTCTATCCTCTACGGGCAGTCCCGCGCTCTTCCTGCATCCTGCAGAGGCCGTCCACGGCGATCTCGGCATGCTTGCCCGGGGAGACGTTGTTATCGCTCTCTCTGCAAGCGGCGAAACCGAGGAAATTCTGCGCCTTCTGGCGACCATTAAGCGCATTGGGGACGCGCTCATCAGTTTTTGCTGTAACGTGCACTCCACGCTGGCACAGGCCAGCGACATCTGCCTTGATGTGAGCGTTCCTGAAGAGGCGTGTGGCATGGGCCTGGCGCCCACCGCATCGACGACCGCGATGCTGGCCTTGGGCGACGCTCTGGCCATTGCTGTCTCGCTGAAGAAGGGCTTTCGCGCAGAGGACTTCGCCGACCTGCATCCCGGGGGGAAGCTGGGCAAGCGCCTGGCACGTGTGCGTCACCTAATGCACACCGGGGACGCGATTCCGTGCGTTGCGCGCGGCACTCCGATGACCGATGTGATCTACGAGATGTCCAGCAAGAAGCTGGGCATGACGACGGTGGAGGAAGGCGGACGTCTCATCGGTATCATCAGTGACGGCGACCTGCGTCGCCTGCTGGAGCGCGACGGCCCTGACGCCCTCAAGAAGACCGCCGGCCACGCGATGAATCCGAACCCCCGAACGATATCAGCAGAAGAGCTCGCAGTCCGCGCGTTGAGCATGATGGAGGAGAAGAAGATCACCTCGCTGGTGGCGGTGGACACGGCGGGCATGATCGAAGGCGTCGTGCACCTGCACGACCTTTGGGAAACCGAACTGATCTGAGATCATTCGGCTCGGATTGGGCGGAGCTAGAGAGCTTCCGCCTCTTCAACGGTGGCTGTCATCGGAATCAGAGAATCAACGTGTGTCAGCTTAAACAGCTCCACGACGCGATAATTCGCTCCGGACGCAATCAACTTGTGTCCCCGTCTTTGAGACGAGACGTAGTAGTTGATGATCGCCCCCATTCCGGCGGAATCCATGTATTCAACCCCGCTGAGGTCAAGGATAGTGATCGGCTTATGTTCCTTATCCAGTTCAGCTTTGAGCGCGAAGAAATTGCTCAGGAGGACCGGGCCGGCGACGTGCACTATCCGAGTTCCATCTGACTTACCGGGAAGGACGTCAATAGCGAGCGGCTCTTGTTGCATACCGTTTTACAGTGTATGTACTTCTGAACGTACCAATATTACAACAGCGTGAATACCTCGCCGCATATGGCAGCCCTCGCCTTATGATTGGTGAAAGACTCTGCTCCGCCGGAGGATTTTTGCTTTACTGGCTGCTGTATCAAAAGCTTTTCCCCTACTTCAGACCGTTCCGCATCTTCCGGTATCTGACGTTCCGGACGGCATTCGCTACGCTTACTGCTCTGCTCATTGCGCTCTTTGTGGGCCCGTACGTCATTCAGAAGTTACGAGAGTTCCAGATCGGGCAATACATCCGCGAAGAGGGGCCCAAGGAGCACCAGAAGAAGGCGGGCACGCCGACGATGGGTGGGGTGCTCATATGCATCGCCATCCTGCTGCCCACCCTGTTGTGGTCTGACCTGTCCAATCCCTTTGTCTGGCTGGTGATGGGCTCGACGGTTGCCTTTGGAACTATCGGATTTGCTGATGACTACATCAAGGTCGTCCACCGCCGCAATCTTGGGCTCACAGCCCGCGCCAAACTTGGTTACCAGGCGCTGGCTTCGGGGGCTATCGCCGTTTCCCTTGTCGCTATGCAGACTCAGGGCCTCTACTCGACGCAGCTCACAGTGCCTTTCATAAAGAACTTCCACCCCCATCTCTCGCTCGGTCCTCTCACTCACATTCCTCACATCAGCCTGCTGGCATTCCTGCCCTTCGTTGCTTTCATCGTGCTAGTCATCGTCTTCTCCAGTAATGCCGTGAATCTGACCGACGGTCTCGACGGCCTAGCGATCGGCTGCACGATCATTGCTGCCGGTGCGCTCACTGTTCTCACCTATGTCAGCGGGCACGTCGTCTTTTCCGACTATCTCGAGCTGCAGCGCATGCCTTTAGTCGGTGAGGTTACCGTGTTCTGCGGCTGCATGGTTGGAGCCAGCATTGGTTTTCTCTGGTACAACGCTCATCCGGCCGAAGTCTTCATGGGCGACGTTGGCTCTCTCGCTCTTGGCGGCGCGATCGGAACCGTCGCGGTGATTATCCGACAGGAATTGTTGCTGCCCTTCATCGGCGGCATCTTCGTGATTGAGGCCCTCTCTGTAATGCTGCAGGTCGGAAGCTACAAGCTGCGCAAGAAGCGAATCTTCAAAATGGCGCCTCTACACCACCACTTCGAGTTGATGGGGTGGTCGGAATCCAAAGTTATCGTCAGGTTCTGGATATTGGCCCTGGTGTTTGCACTCTTTGCACTCACCACCCTCAAGCTGCGGTAAACACAGCATCGAACGTGCAACAATGACCTGTCTGGCTGGAAGCCGGAAGGGCCGGATTGCGGCCGGCTTCCTGTAAGCCGTGACAACCTTCTACACTCGTGAGCATGGAACTCAAAGGCAAAAAGGTACTCGTCGTCGGACTCGGCAAATCTGGCCTAGCCGCTGCGCTTTTTCTTCGGCGCAAGGGCGCGCAGGTTACCGTTTCCGACGTCCGTAGCGCCGCCGCGCTCGCCAAAGATATCCCGGCGCTGCTTGATCAGGGCATCATGGTCGAAGCCGGAGGCCACGGTCTGCTCACTTTTCGCCGTCAGGACCTGATCGTCGTCAGCCCGGGTGTGCCGGTGGACACGCCGGAGCTGGTGCAGGTGCGGAACTTCGGCCTGCCTGTGATCGGTGAGCTCGAACTGGCCGCGCGATTTCTCCTGGGCAGGACACTCGCGATCACCGGATCGAACGGCAAGACGACCACCACCAGCCTCTGCGGCGAGATTCTCACCGCGGCGTTCCCGCATGTGCAGGTTGGGGGCAACATCGGAGTTCCGGTTATCGCGCTGGTCGACGAATCCAGGCAGGATGGCTGGTCAGTGCTTGAGGTTTCGAGCTTTCAGCTGGAGACGACATACCAGTTCCATCCCAACATAGCGTTGATCCTGAACATTACTCCAGACCACCTCGACCGCCACGGCAGCCTCGAGAATTACGTAGCGGCCAAGGAGCGCATCTTCGCCAACCATGAACCTGAAGATGCTCTTATCCTGAATGCTGACGACGATATTGCGTCTCGTGCTGCCGCTCGCACCAAGTCTCGCATCTACTGGTTCAGCCGGGTACGCATCATCCGCCAGGGAGCCTTCGTACACGAGGGTGCGATCTACTTCCGGCCGACGGAGCAATCCGCGCCGGAGTTCATCCTCAAAATCAGCGCGATACCGCTGAAAGGGCAGCACAACGTTGAGAACGTTCTGGCCGCCATTTGCGCGGCCCGCCTGGCTGGGGTAGCCCCGGAGATTATCCGCGCTACTGTCGAGCGCTTCCGGGCTGTCGAGCACCGGTTAGAGTTCGTTACCAACGTTAATGGGGTCGACTACTACAACGATTCGAAGGCCACGAATGTCGACGCGGCGATGAAGGCCATCGCGGCCTTCCCGTCCGGCATTCACCTTATCCTCGGCGGGAAGGACAAGAACTCCGACTACCGGCTGATGCGCCCGCTCATCCAGGAGCGCGTCAAAGCGATCTACACCATCGGCGCTGCGGCGGAGAAGATCTTTACGCACGTCGAGGGATCGGCGCCCATCGTCAACTCCGGCACGCTCGATGTGGCCGTGACTAAAGCAGCTGAGGTCGCGCAGCCGGGCGAGATTATCCTGCTCGCTCCAGCCTGTTCCAGCTTTGACCAGTTTGAGAACTACGAACAGCGTGGGCAAGTTTTCAAGGACCTGGTCTTTGCCCGTCGAGGACTACCTGAATGGCAGAACGCATAGGAGCGGAATGGCAAAGCGCGTAGGCGTAGACAAGTGGCTCTTTGGCGCAACCCTGGTGCTGGTCGTTATCGGACTTCTTATGGTCTTCAGCGCCTCGGCGGTCATGGCCAAGGAACGCTTCGGCTCTCCCTACGCCTTTGTTATCCGGCAGTCGCTGTGGGCGGTCTTCGGACTCACCGCAATGGTCCTGCTCATGCAGATCGACTACCGGCGCTACAACAAGCCCAACGTGGTCTTTCCCGCCGTAGCTGTCTCCGTCCTCCTGCTACTGGTTGCGTTCCTGATGCACGACTCGCATGCCACGCACCGCTGGATCCGATTTGGCGCGCTTTCCTTTCAGCCGTCTGAGATTGCCAAGCCCGCGCTGGTGCTCTTTCTGGCGTGGTTCCTGCAGAATCGCATGGAGTCGATTGAGGACTTCCGGGGAACGATCCTGCCCGCGGCCCTTCCCAGCCTCATCTTTATCGCGCTCATATTGAAAGAGCCGGACCTGGGCACGGCACTCGTCTGTGCGGGGGTCACGGCGCTCATGCTCTACCTCGCCGGCATGAACATGCGCTATCTCGCCATTGCCGCTGTCGCGGCCTCTCCGGTTCTCTATTTCATGCTCTTTCGCGTCAAGTGGCGGCGCGACCGCATCTTCGCCTTCCTCAATCCCGAGTCTGACCCGCTCGGCAAGGGCTTCCACATCATTCAGTCACTCATCGCGGTGGGTACTGGAGGTCTGACGGGCTCAGGCTTCATGGACGGGCGCCAGAAGCTCTTTTATCTGCCCGAGCCGCACACGGACTACATCTTCGCCAACATCGCCGAGGAGCTCGGGCTGATCGGAGCGATTGCCATCGTCGGCCTGTTCGTCGTATTGGGCTATCGCGGTATGCGCGCCGCCATCCTGTCGAAGGATCCGTTTGCCCGCTTCCTAGCCTTCGGCATTACAGCGACTCTGCTGATTCAGGCATTCTTCAATATCAGTGTCGTGCTGGCGCTGGTTCCCACAAAGGGGATCACCCTTCCGTTTATCTCCTACGGCGGAACCTCGCTCTTTATCATGCTCGCCTCGATCGGCGTGCTATTAAACATCACGCGCGAGGTTGATTAGGTTCCGTGCGAGTCGTCATCGCCGCCGGGGGCACCGGCGGCCATATCTACCCAGCCCTTGCCATTGCCAACCAGCTCAAATCCTCCTACGACGCACAGATTCTTTTCGTGGGCACGCCGCGCGGGCTCGAGTCGCGCCTTGTGCCCCAGGCGGGGTATAACCTGTCCCTGATTCAGGTGGGGCAGTTTAACCAGGTCTCCCTCGGAACCAAGGCCCGCACCCTGCTTGACCTGCCTGTCAGTCTCATCCGCTGCCGGAAGCTTCTCCGCGATTTCCGGCCGCACGTGGTTGTGGGCGTGGGCGGATACGCTTCCGGCCCGGCGATGGCCGCCGCGATTTTCATGCGCCTTCCAACGCTCGCCGTCGAGCCGAATGCCTTTCCGGGCCTTGCCAACCGGGTGGTCGGCAAGCGGGTGACCGCCGCTGCCATCAACTTCGCGGCCGCCGAGAAGTATTTTCGCAACCCGCAAGTGACAGGAATCCCGGTTCGGAGCGAGTTCTTCCGCCTCGCGCCGCGGCCAGCCGGGGCACCACCCCACCTGCTTGTCTTTGGGGGCAGCCAGGGGGCACGGGCGCTCAACATCCTGATGCCGCAGATTGCGGCTCAGCTTCTGGACGCGGTGCCCGGGCTGACGATCCTGCACCAGGCGGGAGAGAGGCATGCCGATACCACGCTGGCCGCCTACTTTGCCAGCGGCGCGCCTTCCAGCCGGTGGCAAGTGCTGGACTTCCTCGACGACATGCCGAAGCGGTTCGAGGCGGCTGACCTGGTGTTGTCACGGAGCGGAGCGAGTACGGTCGCCGAGCTGGCGGCGGCAGGTAAGCCGTCGCTGCTGATTCCGTTTCCACAGTCAGCGGATGACCACCAGCGCAAGAATGCCGAGACGTTCGTGGAAGCGGGCGCGGCGCGGATGCTGATTGAGGCCAATCTCACCCCCAACCTGCTGCTCGAGACGCTGACTGCAATGCTGACTGATCGTCAGGGCCTGCAGCGTATGTCGCCGCTGGCACGACGGCTGGCTCATGCTGACGCCAGCGAGCGGATTGGTTCGATGGTAGTCGAGCTCGCGGACACCCCCCACCCCCCCCGCTGAACCAGAGTTCCGCTCGCAAAGATATGATTCCGGGCGGCTTATTCGTTGCTCATCCTGTAAAGATTTGAAAACATAGACCCTATCTATAAAGATCTGATTCAAAGAGGCTTACGGCGACGCTGAGCGCCGGCTAAGTTCGAAAAAGGGAAAGCCCGGGTAACCTGTGCGCCCGGGCTCCGACTTTCTCTATCCGACTCTCTATAACCATTGTAGCTGGGACGAAGAAATAGTCGGCCAAGAAAGCGGCGCAAGGGAACTGGTGTGGCGGATCTGCAGCGACGGTAACACGGAAGTTTGGGTTCCATGATCGGAGCTTAACCGCTCCCGCCGGCCTTTTCCGGACGCCCGCGGTTCCCCGTCTTGTTCACGCTGCCCCGCCAACCTTCACTGGTTCTTCCATCCCTTTACTTTCTGCAGACCATCGCCCCTCACCCAGGCGGCACAACCGCAATTATCTTCGTTCCTCTCCCCGGGTCCGATTCCACATGGAGGCTTCCATGCACCAGATGTACGCGTTCCTGCATGCTCACGAGACCCAATCCGCGATTTCCTCTTATTGCCTCTACATCGAATCCTCTACCTGAATCGCTCACCGCAAGTTGAATCTCGTTCGCCGATGCCGTTATCTCCACTACGTACTGGCTGACACCGCTGTACTTTACAGCGTTATGGAGCGCCTCCTGCGTGATGCGAAACAGGCAGAGCGAAATCTCTCTAGGAACTCCGCCGCCGCCGGCACATCCCTGTCTCTGAATTCAATGGCCACGTCATGCTGCTTCGAGAATTCGTGACAGAATCCACGAATTGCGCCACGATTCCCAGGTAATCCAGTCGTGAGGAGTGCAGCTCGTGCGAGAGCGACTGCACATCGCCCGCGATCTCCGAGCAATGCTCCCGGATCTCCTTCAGCCGATGCTTCGTCACATCCGCAGACTCGTTGACGCCGCGGTTCGCCTGGTCCAGTTCCATCGACAGCAGCGCCAGCCTCTGGCAGATATCGTCATGCAGATCGCGCGCAATCCGTCTGCGCTCGTTCTCCTGCGCCTCGATCAGTTGACCGCTCACTTTCTCCAAGGCCTGCTGCGCCACCTTCTGATCTGTCACGTCGATAGCCGAACCGATAAAGCCCGCGAACGACCCATCCCCGTTCAGCCGCGGAGACGCCACATCAAACATCCATCGATACACTCCATCGTCCCGCCGCAACCGGTATTCATGGGAAAACGCCCGCCGATCCTTAAGCGCCTGCGAAACAACGTCCTGAACATTTCTGCGATCGTCCGGATGCACATACTCCATCCACGAGTCGCCGTAGCCAGCATTCGGGGCCGGCCCTGTAAACGTAAGCCGTCGCTCATTCAGATACGTGATCTTGCCTTGTCCATCACACATCCAGACCAGTGACGGCGTACTCTCCGCCATCACCCGGAAGCGCTTCTCGCTCTCGCGCAGTAGAGCTTCCGCCTTCCGCTTCCGCGCCCGCTCCCACAGCAGCCACGCAATCAACAGTAGCAGGGCCGAAATCACCACCATGACGGCGATAGCGTATCTTCGATATTGTTCCCACAACGTAGGTGGCCGGTACAGAACCACGCTACCCGGCGTCAGCGCCGACTCCGGAATATGCCAGCGCTGCAGCTCCCGCCAATCCACGCGGATCTGAAGATTTGAATCGTGGGTCACCGGAATGTTCTCTGGCCGCTCACCATTCAGCACGCGTGCGGCGATGTCCGCGGTCCGCGCATCTTCTTCCTGACGGTCTGGGTATGCCCCACCAATACATCGATGGTTCAAACAATATGCCGGCCACGCCGAGTAGGTTGGCCAGCGTTGTGTGATACCGGCAAGCAGGTCCCAGCCCCCAAACGCTGCGTGGGCCAGTCCAGGCGAATTATGAAACAGGACCACCGTATGGGGAGGAAGAGCCAAAGCTTGCGCCAGCAGTTCGGGGGTCGGAGGCCCGAGGAGTTGGATCTCCTTCACCCTGTCCTGACGACGAAGCATTTCCGCGTGTGCAACTGCCGTCCAGAACACGTCCTGACCGGGCAGAACTGCTACGTTTTTTGTGTCTGGATGAAGACGAAGGGCCAGATCAATGGTCTCTCCTAACCAACCGGAACGGTCAAACCGGTTACGCCTGTCGGCCACGTGCGCTCTCCAAACTCTCTGGTGCCGATCTGAGTAAAGACGATCGGCACCCCGGGAAACCCCCTGTCACGGTATTGAACAGCGAACAGAGCAGCCGGCGGATCAACCGGGATCACAAGGTCCAGCTTCACGTTGGCATAAGTGTGTCTGAAGACCTCTGCCTGGCTTTCCTGATAGTCTCCCCACTGGCCCACGTTGATTATTAGGTCCGCAATATAGAAGGTAATCGGCTCGGAAACATGTGCTCGTATCGCAGGTTCAATCACGTCCAGAAATTGCGCGTTATCTGGCGCGCTGGAGCTGAACAGCACCAGCACATTTTTGGATTTAGCCTGCTTTGGATTTAGCCTGCGCTGCGACCGGCAAAACACTCAGGCATAGGAGAATCCCCGATAACCCAGCCGTTAGAAATGCAAGAATCCCCCGCCCGTCGAAACGCTCGGCCCGATTCAGGCCCGTCCGGAGTCGCATTTTCCCCACCAGCCCCTTTAGCGATCACTACTAAAGCCTTGCTGAGTTGCCGCATGTCAGCGCGGGAGCGATATTTGTCTTGTCAGCAATGAAATTCAGTTATTTTTCGAGTGGCCAGTCGTCACGTCAGTACAGTATCCAAAAACAACGCAGAATGCACCACGGAATTGCCGCCCGTCAACTACGATTGCCCCAAAATTGTACCAGTCCCGCAAAAGCT
>Ga0206870_1017_pt1 | contig 45327 bp, 36 predicted proteins | sample Alteio_BWOrgCont_36_FD_152620 | JGI IMG/M metagenome (GOLD analysis project Ga0206870, IMG submission 152620) | Enriched cells from forest soil in Barre Woods Harvard Forest LTER site, Petersham, Massachusetts, United States -... | ecosystem: Environmental > Terrestrial > Soil > Temperate forest >... | reverse complement strand
AACTTCGTGGCTCGAAGAAAGCGGACTCCGCGTTCTAACTGTGAGCAACTCGAAGATGTTCATTGAATTTTCAGGAAATATTACCGCATTGTCTTCAGCGTTTGGCGTGAGCTTCCACTGGTTCCGCGATACCAGCCGGAATCGCTGGTCGATCACAAGCGATCCCACCATGCCACGTCGATTCGCGCCGTTCGTACGGTCCATTTCCGGGTTGTCGATGGAGCAAGTATATACGACGCTAAAGCGCGGGAACCCAGTCCCAGCACTCACAGACTGCACTGGCAACGATTGTGCGCATTACATTACGCCGATGGATTTCGCTACCATCTATAAGATCGCTCCGGTGCACGCGAAAGGGATTAATGGCTCCGGTCGTGTGGTAGCCGTCATTGGCGAGGCGGCGATTGATCCGGCAGACGTGACAGCATTTAATGCGGTTACCGAAGCCAACGTTCCGCAGCCCACGGTAACTGTGCCGCCGAATGGAGTGAATCCGGGGCCTCCAATCACAGTACCTCCAAGTCCGGAATGTACGGCTACTACGAACACGCCGACATGCAACTTACTAAACATGCAGGAAGAGGCAACTCTGGATATTGAACGCGCGGGGAGTGTGGCACCTGGGGCTGCATTGCAACTCATTGTTAGTGCCGATACGAATGGCGATCCCGGTATCCTCGCGGCGACCCAATATGCCGTTGATTCGGGGACGAAGGATGTGCCTGACGTAATTACAATCAGTTTCTACAACTGCGAGTCTTCGAGCCGTCTAACAACAGAGAACAATTGGAACGAACTGTTCGAGCAAGGCGCAGCGGAAGGCGTGAGCATATTTGTCTCATCCGGCGATTCCGACGCCACTTGCGCCGAGCCGAAGTTTGCCACGCCAACCGAGCAGGACCAATCTCTGAGTGTGAATCTTTATTGCGCGAGCAGCTCGATTACCTGTGTCGGGGGCACCGAATTCAACGACACCGGAAGTATGCAGTATTGGAGCAAATCGAATGGCACTGGCTTCGAGTCGGCCCTAGGCTACATCCCGGAAGGTGCCTGGAATGACCCGCTGCGGACGAGCGATGGCGTGAAATCATACTACGTGGAAGGATCGGGCGGGGGGGTTAGCCAATACTTGCCGGCGCCGCCGTGGCAGGCGGCTGTGAATCCCGAACTCGGACGCGCTTTGCCGGACGTAGCGTTCTCGTCCTCATGCCACGATGGTTACCTTGTTTGCATGGAGTCTGATGGCGATAGTTATAACTGCGCATTGAATTCTTCCGGGCTCCCGCACGGTGGCAGTTTTTGCGGAACGTCGGCCGCCGCGCCCTCGATGGCGGGGATTATGGCACTCCTGGACCAGGCAAACAACGGAAGGCAAGGTAACGTGAATCCAGCGCTCTACGCGCTGGCAACTGATCCCTCGACTTTCGTATTTAACGACATCACCGTTGGCTCAAGCGGCGTAACAAATTGCGACATCTATACTGCTAGCATGTGCAACAACACGTCTCCTTCGGCAAGTAGCCTAACAGGAGGCACCTTGGGATACGCGCTTGAAAGTGGATTTGATGAGGTAACCGGTTGGGGTTCCATCAATGTACAAAATCTTATTAGTAGCTGGAAACCAGCTCCTTCCCTTTCTGCAAATCCCCAAACAATCTCGATTTCCGGTCCTGGAGGCGCGGGTAGTACGGTTCTTTCGATTGTCGGATTTCCAACTGACAATGTAACGCTCTCATGCACTAACATCCCACTCTATTCGTTGTGCAGTTTCGGACGGGTTACCGCGGACAATACGCTGACACTTAGCATATCAACAAACATCGCTGAATTGGATGGAGATAAGTCGACCCTCCAGTACCCTCCAACAGCGCTATGTTTAATAGGAATGTGGATTGTTGCACTCCCTCGTCGATCTCGCCGCTTGCGACACAAATTAGGGCTGCTCTGGGTGCCGGGTTGGTTCGCAGCCCTTCTAGGATTCGCTAATCTCATGGGATGTAATATGCATACGATTACACCGCGCGGTGTGACACCGATTACTGTAACGGCAACCGCGGGCTCTCTTTCTGCGTCGACCCAGCTTCAACTTGTGGTTCAGTAGCTTCCGGAGCGGAACACAATAGAGCAAATTGTGTTTAAGGGCATCCACGATCTACGGAATAATCCGACCGCCTACGCACGGCTCCACGACAAGGCGCGCTGCTTCTGGAGCGAATATGGCCATGTTGATTTCGCCTCGAAGACGCCAGAGGGATATGTACTGGCAGAAGAGCAGGGAGAGATGTACTTCTGTAATGCACGTTGTCTCTGTCTATGGGCAGTGCATTTTGTGACGAATCCCTTTATAGAAGCGGCACAGTGGAGTGCTGCAAATGCTCTACAAGGTGAATCGAACCCTTGGTACACGAATGGCACGTCTTGCGGGCCTTGAGCGATACTTAGGGCAGCCGAGAGGGATAAAGAGCCGTGCGCGAGGCGTAGATGAAGTTTGATTGGCCTGACCTGAGTGCCCTCCAGAACGAGAGCGACGTAGAGCAGAAGCTCGTTTATCCGCTTTTGGTGACCGAAGAGCCATTCGGTTTTGGCATCGCGCCGAACGAGATCCTCACCAAAAAGAACATCCGACGCCTCACCATCGGCAAGGGGAGTGACCGGAAGTCTTACTTCCCTGACTATCTCGTACTCATCGGTGGTATTCCCATTGTTGTTATAGAGGCGAAAAAGCCTGAGGAAGACCTGGATGAGGCGCACCGAGAGGCACGACTGTACGCCACGGAAGTAAACGCCATCTATCGTCCCGGCATAAACCTCCTCACAAAAGTTGTCGCTACCAATGGCGTCCGCTTGATCGCCGGCGCATGGGACCACGAAAAGCCCGAGATCGACATGTCGTCCGCTGAGTTCAGTGCATCATCTGAAAAGATGGCTCAGCTCCATGGGTTGATCGGGCGCGCCAAGCCGTCTAATTGAGTTGCGTCTCTGACCGTTCTTGCCCATCGCCCCGGCTCGTTCCCATGCAGTCATACCGACTCCATCGTAGACAACCTCTGCCTCTTCGGGGCTTACAACACGCAAAACAACGAGCCGATCGCACGTCGAATACAGTGAGATCGAGTTTCCGGCTGTCATTTTGATCTGCACGTTGCCACTACTATCGAATGCGTCATGTCCAGGATACGAAGCCGGATGGAGCTTCAGAGAAAGTGCTTCCGCCGCGATAACCTCGCCAATGGAACCAACTAGATGACCATCAGGGGTAAATTTTCGAGACGGATACGCGGCTTCAAGTTCCTGCACCGCTTTATAAATCGCTGCCACGGGCGCTGGCAGCTTGATTCGCCGTTTCATCCTAATCTCTTTCCTGCTACGAACTTACTAGTCTCCTCATCATCGAATAGAGGCTCAGTGAGCAGCAGAGGAATCGCCATTTTGAAGTTCAATGTTGTTTCTTCACGCCCCTCCGGATGCTGTTCTCGCCAGAGTACGCGGAGCAGCTGTGGCCAGTTGTCTTGCAAGAATTGGGTTCGAGTAACCTTCGCATGACAACCGAGGCAGAGAGTAATCATCAACTCTAGCCGAGATACTCCCGGCACTCTATGATGAACGGCTAGTTTCTGCCTCTTAAGATTTGGACAAGCGCGACAACGCCGATCATCTCGATCCAGGACTGCTTCGCGCAGGCCTCCGTAATACTCCTCGTCTTGACGTTTCAGGGTATAGCAGGTTGAGCAAAGACCGAGTGCGAGAATCTTCGTACTCCCGCACCGGCAAAGGATTGCCCTTTGAAGGTTCATCTTCAATTCGCCTCTACTCGATGTCGGTTTCCTCTTCAGATGTAGAGGGTGTAATTTCCTCTTCTGTCGGAGGAACGGGCTTATCCAAGGATGCGTGGAGAGCATTATGCTCTGCTTCTGGCAGCTTGCCAACTAGCTCCACAAGGGCACCTTCAAATTGATTCCGCGCATCTTTCTTCAGCCTTGTCTCGGCCGCCTCAGACAATTGCTTTTCGTCGATACCCTTTTCCTTGCAGTAAATCTTTACCTTCTGCCTATAAAACGCGTTCAAGACATCTTGACGGCTTTCAGTGCGGTAGCCTTGAATCAGCTCAGCGAGGCGTGCGTTCATAGGACGCCACAGTTCAAGAAAGATGTAGCGGAAACGAGGCCACTCATCGGGCTTCAGTTCTACTGGGATCACAATAGATCTCAAGGTCGAAGCGCTCGGAACAACGGTCATATTAGAGGCACCAAACGTGCCGTTTACTGACCCGACGAACACGTGTAGAAGTCTCTTTACGTTTGGGTCTGTCTTGGGAGCAAAAAAGCTATTGAGGCAGGCCAGATACTCCTCGAAGATTTCCATCTCAGCTTCATCGCCGGTCAATCGAAGCTCACCATTTTGCCCTTGATAGTCTTCCATCATGAAGAAGAAGGTAGCGAAGAGCCCGATCTGGAAGGCGGCGGTCGTCAGATCTTCTTTGTAGAGCTTGTCGATCGAGCTGTATAAAACAGGCAGTTTTGACGCAGCCGTCTCCGCGAGCAGCTTTTGAGTCCTCTTTTGCCTAAACTCCTGCTCGTACTTAGTCACCGTCTCTTGTAATATCCTCAATTCCCCAAGGATTGCATCAAGTTCGGTCGCCTGCTTCACTCGCTTCAGATCGCGTTGCTCACGCGCCTCTATCGTCAATTGTTCAACATATTGGCGGAATACGCGAAGAACGCCCTGCCCCTCGAACAGCATGGAGTGCGGTCGCTTATCCGTTTGTGGGCGGAGCAATATCTCCACATCGGATGCCGCCGTAGCCAACGCCGTATAAGGATAGAACTCCTGAAATCCCTTGATGATGTAGCGCAAATACCTCTTCGCAAAAGACTCCTGAAGGCTCTTAAGGCATTCTGCTGTAAAGCTGTGCCGAGTTGTATTGCTCGCTAGTTCGGCACCAAGGATATTGGCACCGTCTAGCCGACGCAGAATTGTGTCGTCAATGTTTTTTCTCAACCAGTAATTTGAAGTCCCATGGACATGAAATCCGGTGGGCTTCTGGTTGAGCATAAGCGCCCGTTCGAGGAGAAGATGCAGATGCATTACGCCCGAGAGCGCAACCGTCGTGGACAGAACACTACGATCCTTTTCAGCGTCAAGCTCGAAGTTCCACAACCGCAATCGATTCGTTGAATCAGGATCATACGATTTGACCTCTTCGAGGATCGCTCGCTCGAAGAACGGAACCAAGTCTCGATCATTCAAGAGGATGTTGCGCGCACGCGTCACTGGACGAGCATTTTTATTCAACGCCAAAAACACTGCTCGACAAGCTTCAGTTACTCGCATCGGAGGATGCTCGCCCGTAAGAGTTGGGAATGCGCAAATCGCAATTGGGAGGGTGATCTTGGACAGATCGAACTGGCTCAAATGCTCCGCAGACCACCGTGTGTAGTAATGGCGGAATGCTGCCGTATTGTCCGGCCAGCCTTTTATATTCCTATACAGAGCAAGCAAGGCCATCGCCCTGTGCTGACCATCGACGATAACGATTTTGCATTTATTGGTATTGATCCTGAGACGCGCATTATCGAACTCCATCAGCTCGCCGCCTACCTCGAGCTGTTCAAATTCGAAGGACTCCTTGCCCTTCGGTCCAGAACGCTGAATGCACGTTGTGAAGCCACGCTGTTCGTCGGGGATGCGTTCTTCGGTGATATCCGGGTACGACGAAAGAAGCTTATTTTGCGGCCCCACGGGGACTACAACAGCAACGATGGGTGGGAAGAACTTCACTGCGCTTCCGGGCTCCAAAAGGTACTTAATCAACTCCGTGGAGACCCTGCCATCGTCAATGTCTCTCTGCATGAGATCTTCAAAACCAAGATCCTTGGTTTGAAATATTTCTCGCACCGGCAGGAGGTTCTTAAACAGACGTTCTTTGTGCCCCCCATCTAGATCGAACGTGATGTGAGTCTGAATGTACTTCACAGGGATGGAGGGGGCGTCAGGGGCGGCAGGTGTCACGGAGAACGTACCTAGTGCTCCTTCAACTCGCAGATCTAGCACAGAGGTATAGCTTAAAATTGGTCCAAGTCCCATTAGTTTCTCCCGCACAGTGGATAGTTAATCCGGTTCAAAATGTTCTCCAAGTCGTATCGTATCGAATCGTCTACTGGTAATTCCAAAGTGCTGACTACGAGGCTGCTTGGCCTGAAGCCTCGAATCATCGTGACCTCATACGCAAACTTGTGGTCTCGATCCTCTTCACTCGTCGCACCAACCGGGATCGGCTGAAGGTCGCTTACCGCAGAGGCACGGAGATGTTGTAGCGAATCGATCAATCGAACGTGCTGCATTAGACGTTCCCGTAACCGAGTGGCGACCCCTATGTAAATGGGGCTTGCAAAGTGTGGCACCGCCAGCCTCAGCGTTCGTTTTAGTTCGTAGAGATTCGCGGGAGCCTCTGCCAATCGCCGAATAAGTCCCGCGGAGACTTCCGCATGATGATCGATTACGCCCTCATATCGAGGTTTCAGTTGACCACTCAAAGCGACAAAATAAGGCACCTCTTTGTAATAACGGAATAGATGAGTATCAAGGAAAGTGCGCACGATCTCGTCCCGTACTTCCTCGGATGTCTCAAGCTCAACCTCTTCCACACAGGTCGCAATATCCTTGTCGGTCAGTTCAATGCGGTAATACCAGGCGTAAACGCCTGGTACATTCGGCGCTTGCGCCACTTCGCTAAAACGAAAATGCTTCGTGCTCAATAACCCGCTCCAAGGTCACACGTGAGTTCTACAAACTGCAAATGGTGCATGGCTCTGTGTCGTCCTCTTCATCTAGTACTGCGCCAAGAATGTTGAAAAGACTGTCACCAGGTTTTACTTTTGAAGCCGTGCTCATCATCTTTTCGTGTTTAGCCCAGATCTCCTTCAGGCGTTCAGGCTCAGCCAATTCGTCAAGGCTTTCCTTCTGATTCCAGGTAAAGCGTTCCCCGGTGATCGTATCCAACTTTTCATAAGATTTAGCTTTCTCGAAATCGTCCGGGTGGCGTTCCTTCAGGCCCGCCCATTCAGCCTTCCGTTGGAAGAAACAGAAGTAACAACCGGAGCGGCTGCGCCACTCGTAGTACTTGGGTATTCCTAAGCCGCTTTCCTCCAGTATTCGGTACACATCGTTGAGACGGATTCCGTCCTCTCGAAATGGAAATGCTGGAGTGATGTTCGGTTTTGTCGATATGTAGCCTTCGCGATCCTCATCGGCGCGAATTCCAACATAACTTATGACCGGATCACTGCCGACAAACTTCTCGAAAGGCTCGATTTTGAGTTTCCTGGTACACCAACGCATCCGCGACGACGGAAGATAATTTCCGAAAATCTGGAGCCAATGATCGAAATCTCTTTCCGGTGTTAACCGCTGCACAGGCTTACCTAGGAAGACCTCCACGCGATCAATGTACTCATAGGTTTCCTTCAGCTCAGCGCCCGTGTCGCAGAAGAAATACTCCATCTCCGGAACACGATGCCGCATGTAGATGGCGAGCGCGGTGCTGTCCTTGCCTCCGGAGATTCCACAAACGTGCCGCACCGTATCAGCCATGTGTAATCACCTCACGAGCTTTCTTCACTTCGTCGGAACCGGTGTACTCTGCTAAAAGTGTTTGCGATACCGACGCCAACGCTGCAAGAGCTATTTGCGGGGAGAGGTTCAACACTGAAAGCTGCGATTGGAGCTCCGCTACCGCGTCCATGAATCGCGATTGTTCGTGTTGCTCTACAACAACGACAGCGCCCACCTCCATTGAATTCCTGTCGGCGACGCCAATTCTAAACACTTCTTCCAGACGCCTACCGGCATCGAGGCGCTTACGCTCTTCATAGAGGAGAGCTTCAAGATGCCGAATGTTTCGCGACATCTCGGCTAGCCCGATCTCGAAACGAACTCGATCATCGTCGGTCCAAGACTTCGGTGCTTTCCCAACGATCGTAGTTGCTATTGCTTCGATCCAAAGACTTTCGTCCATGTGCGAATTTGCGATATGGTTCACAACTGCCTTAAGCCGTGCTTCCACACAATAGGACCGGATCGCCTGTGCACGAGCCTCCAATTTGGAGCGTTCCGACAGGTCGAATGCGCGGAACAGCAACTCTTGAAGGTCGCGCAAGAGATCTTCGTAGGTTCGTTGAAGTTCCGTTATGGAGGAGCGAAGGGCGTCGAAGAATAGCTTCGCCCTAGCACCGTCAGCAGCAGCCGTATCGAACGGCTCCATTCCGCAGGCCTCTGGGAGCTGCCAGAATAGCAACTGGTCCGGCTCCTTAGCGTTCATTAGCACACTTCTCACCTTCAGCGTACGGGAAGACAGACGAGTAGTGGTCTGACAGTACGACGGCAATCTACGCAGAAAGCGGAATAGAGGCTTCACCACGGAGAGGAGGCTTTCCCCCCTCGACGGAGCAGGCTGTCCGAACAAAGCTGCTAATTGAATGTAAACCTCTCTTCTAAGCCCTTCAATGCGGTAACGTCGCAACTCAAAAGAGCCGGGAGATTTCACAAGCCGCTCGAATGCTTCTACAGTGATTTCAGGAAGAAACGCTCCATTCTCATAGAAGGCAATCTCTGTATCGTGTGCCATTGCAGCGGCACAAAACAGGATTGGAATTACACCGGCCTTGAGTCCATAAGGATCTCGTTCGAGGTTCTCAAAGAGATCAGCTAGAATGTGGCGCTTGATCTCACACTCCGCAAAAAAACCTGTAATCTCCCGCCATACTTCGGTTAAAGGTCCTTTCTCCTTTGGAGCTCCAAAGCAAAAAATCCCATTCTCTTGACGATGGATTCCAGTTGCTAAAAGGATCGAGCTATAGATGCTTACCTCTGGCGGCGTTCCCGTGAAACCAAGCTGTGATTCCCCTTGCTTTGAGATCATTGCTCCAAGGAGATTTCTTCTTGCGGCTGCAGCAGCGGAGGACAAGTTCCTTCGATTAACAAGCTCATTGCGAAGAACGGGTGTACTCGAATAAACACTGTCGCAAATGCGGCTCAGAGCATTGGCGAGTGTACGACTCGTTGGCATCTGCTGTTGCATCCCATGGTGAAACCACGCTGTACCTTTTGCTGTCTGCTCCTCCGGCGAAAAGAGGCGCTGAACCTCCAGTGACACTCTGTTTTCTACGGCAGAAATCCGCGCCCGCAACTCGCGCCGCGCGACTGCATCCGCTTCCAATTCACGAGTGTGTGCCTGTACATAGCGCAATTTCTCAAGTTCTCGGACTGCGTCGTGCAGTGCGTTAATTTCCTGTGGGACCGCCACTAATACCGCCGGCTTCTCCTGGAGTAAAGCTTTGGAAGTCAAATCAACGAGCGTTTCACGTTCTGCTGAGGTCAACGGAAGGCAATAAAGAACCAGGCCATCCGCCCCCGGTTCAATGTCCAAGCTCTTGCTCAGAGTTGGAGTATCAGCGAAGCGGACAGAGAAATAGCGGAGGGTACCAGTCATAAACGAATGGCGCTTCGCTACTAAGGGCCGAGGTGCCCACAATTGATTTAGTTTCTCAGCGAGCGGCGCGTTACTCGCCACGTACTTCCCCGCATTGCGCACTTCTTCGTCGAGATCTAGGTCGCTGCCTTCCCATAATGCAATAGTGCCGCTATGCTTGCGTTCCACAATCAACGAGCGTTCAGCGAGCACTCTCTTGCACCTGCGGAACTCGGCAACATCGATTCCAAGTGCAAAGCGTACGACCTCTGCACTGGCCTTCAAATCTCCAACCTGGCCGATTGCAGATAAGACTCCAACAGCTTTGATAAAGCGAATTTCAGTCTCACCAAGCGCGGATGCACGATCGAGAGCACTCTGAATCTCGGCCCAACGTGCAGCAGACTCACCTACAGCCAACCCAGAGCCTAGCCCTTCTGCGAGGTAGTCATACAACTCTGCCAAACCATAGAAAGTCGCGGGCTGGCACGGCCTATGGAGGAAGCTGCTGAAACCATGCTTCTCACGTGAGGTAAGAAATGAAAAAAGAGAGCGTTGATTCTGGCCAAATTTACGACAGAGGCGCACCAACGCGAGAGTCACTAAAGGATGAAGTGGAGCACAACGCTTGAGTGCCCGCCCAAAAGCCCTTGCGCTCATGCCTTTTGGGGCTAGGTTGAGCTCACAAGCAACTTGAGCTAGATCCTTTGCCACATGGTAAAGAGGCTGCAACGCCTGAGGCGTCGGTTGTTTGACTACTAAAGCCCTAGAGATGAGCTCGATCAGTTGTTCTGGAGGTTCTTGAAAAGCTACGTCCTCGAAACGCCCTTGGACCTTTGCCCATTCGTCACGTACAGCAGGCCTCAGGTCAGCCGCATAACGCTCAAACGATTGGTGCAGGATTGTGACTAGGTACAGACCTTCAGACGTGCTCCGACTTGTGGCTTCCGCGAGCTGCTGCAGGAGGAACAAATCTCCTGCTGTCTGGGTCCTCGCCGCATATTCAAGGAACTTTCCTAGCTCGTCGACAATCAGCAGAATTCCGCGAGTGCGCCCCGTAGTTATCAGGTTCTCAGAAAGTTTGCTCAGTGCTGTCATTACAGCCGTTGTAGAGACGGGTTTCCCCGCTTCCAACTGCACTTGGAGGTTGTCCAGTTCCTTCAGTGCATCTGGCTTGCGGCCTTGGCCGCTGAAATACACACTGATATCGCGCAAAGTGCAGCGGAGAATTGCCCCCAAAAGTGGTTCGGCCGCTCCACTGACCATGACAGAAGCGAAGCCTTCTTTGCCGAGTCTTCCCTTCCCTCGCTGCTCAAAAACCTCCTGGTATGTTTCGGCGTGCTGTTCCTTTAACAGCCGCCGTGCAGCACCTGACCCGCCCAACCCAACAGGAGTGAAGAGGTTGGCCAGGAACAAGGCAAACGAAGATTTCCCGGCCCCATAGGGACCTGTTAGAGTCCATGCCCGATGGCCGCCTGCACCCGCGAGGGCACGACCGAATCGAAGAAGGAATTCCTCTGCCGTGGCGGTCACAACGTAACCGTCGATTGCGGCATCCGTGAAGCCATCGCGCTCTAGATTGACAGACCGTGCATACCGAGGAGCAACGGAGATCAGGTCGCTTAGTTCCATCTAGACCCCCACCAATACGGGATTTGTGGCCTCATAGTGTGTGCTCAACCAGGGGAACCCGTCGCCAATGTCCTGCTGCCGATAAACCTGCTTCAAGCCGGCGCCTTCTGTATACCCCAGTCCGCCGTCAGTAGCGATCTCGAGCCGTTCCAACCTCTCGATCAGGCTATTTTCATCGAGTTTGAACACCGTACCAGGGCTGTTCTGTGAGTACGCAATCTCACTGAAGGCGAGACTCTTCGTTTCGGGCGCTGTCCGATTCCAAAACTGCAATAAACAGAAAGCAAATGTGCGGTCGCCCAACGTGCTCTTGGGGCCTCTACGAATTTTGACCAGATTTGTGCCCGAGACTTCTTCCAAAAGGTTCAGCTCCGTCAGAGGGCAATCGAGAGAATCCTCAACGGCGGTCGCCCGGTTCCCCCGGCCGCTGAGATAGGTACGAATAAAGACTTCAATGTCTCGCTTCAGCGTACTTTCGCTAGGAGGCAAAAGGTTGAGGCGTCTAATCTCGTCCTCGACGCTCTGGAGCAGGCCTTCGCGTGTGAATTCGTTTGAAGGGAAGCGGTTGAACGCCCATTGCCATGTCGTACTACGTTCGAAATTCGAGATCAAAAGCCAGTGCAATAACCACAGTGTGTTCGGATCTTCGAGGAACGGATCTGAGCCTGACGATGAGCCGTCTCCGAAAAGAAATTCCCCGAAACGCGATACATTCATCACGGTTCCCCGACTTTTCTGTTCCTCCACAAGGACGCCTGTCGCCAATCCCCAGTGACGGATCGAACGGACCATGTTTTTACCGACGCCGAGGGTGACAATTGAATCGTCCCGTCCGAACACGCGCGGGTCCGCCTTGACCGCGTCCACCGCTTTTTTCAGCCAGGTGTACCGGAAGACGAACGTCTCGTGTCCAGAAAAAGAGAACGAGTGGCTGGCAAGATCGAAGGACGTCATTGAGCTAGATCCCCAGGGGCAGCTCTAGCTGCCCACCTTCAAGGTCATTGAGAAGTCGCTCCACCGCAACCCGGACGATGTCGGATTTGCGCACTTTGCGCTTTTCGCAGGTTGTTGTTAGCGCCTGGCTTAGATCATCATTGAGATACACGGTAAGAGGCTTGCCGTTCCGTTTCACTGTTGTCTCCGCTCTCACTACACTACGCTTGCGAGTAGCCACGGTTGCTCCCGTTAGTACGTGTAATGACACGTCTGTACAACCATAATCCCGGACTCCCTGACTGTGCAACCCGTCTGGGCAGTTCCTCACCCTATAGGCACTCCCTTTTGGGAAGTGTGCCGAATCAACAAGGAATCTGCAGCAATGGTTGAGACGCCCCCAAAACAAACCTCCGATCTCAAACGCGTGGAAATTGCACGCCACAAGACAGCCATGAAGCGCTATGCCTTGTCTCGACCTCTTGCCCTCGCTATGGCGCATCGCGTTATCGAACCGGCTCGCAAAGTCCTCGATTACGGATGCGGACGAGGAGCCGACGTCCGCTTGCTAGCCAAAGCCGGTGTCGTTGCAACTGGATGGGACCCACACTTCAGACCAGACGGACCATTGGAACCCGCCGACTGCGTGAACCTTGGCTACGTTCTTAACGTGATCGAGAATCCAAATGAGCGCAGACAAACCCTACAAAAAGCGTTTGCTTTGGCGGAGAAGGTCTTGATCGTCTCTGTTCGAGTGGATCAGGCCCTGGGAGAGGCCACTGAATTTGCAGACGGTGTTCTCACAAAGCTGGGTTCATTTCAAAAGCTATACAGCCAACAGGAATTCAGAGATTATCTGCGTGACAACTTGGGCCATCAGCCTCACATGGCAAGCCTTGGAGTGGCATATGTATTCAAGGATCTCCAGGCCGAATCTGATTACCTGGCCCGGCTGTCATTATTCCGCCCCCTAAGCTTTCGCGAGACTGTCCGAACGGAATTTTCCAAGGACCGGACGGCGCAACGCTATCTCGCGATGACCAAGACGCTCGGAAGAGTGCCGCTGTTGACTGAATTCAAGCCTCTCCCGCGTCTCCTGGAGCGGTTTGGTTCGCTTCAAAGAATCGAGCGCATCGCGGAAAGCCTCATCGATGGCGGCGCCCTCGTTTCGACACGCGAGGAGAAGCGTTCGAACTTCCTTACCTATATCGCAATGCTCCGCCTTCAAGGTCTAACGCCCCCGCCGGTCCGGTCACTTCCAGAAGAAGTGCAGGCAGACTTAAAGATGCTTTGGCCAAGCTACAAAGCCTCCATTCAGGCTGGTAGCGACTTCCTCTTTGAGCTTGGCAAGCCTGGCGCTATTCAGCAGCAGTGCAAGCAATCGTTGGTCGGCAAGAAACTGCCTGACTCGTTGTACGTACACCGCACCGCCGAGGGTCAGCTACCGGCACTACTCAGGCTCATGATCCTAGCGGCCCGGCAAATCGTTGGAGACCTGGAGTATGACCTCATCAAGATAGCCTTCGATGGCAAGAAACTGTCATTCCTTCGTTATCCCAATTTCGAAGATTTGCCTCATCCTGAGCTCGCCTACAGCGTTCGCGTATTCCTGCCAACTGCTTCATACGGAATCAAGAACTTTAGCGATTCAGACAATCCCCCGATACTCCATCGGAAAGAAACATTCGTCGACCCCTTCCACCCTCGGTATGCGGAATTTGCAGAACTCTCGGCGCAAGAAGAAGCCCTCGGGCTGCTCGGGCGAACAGATATTGGTACACGAAAAGGTTGGCAGGCTGCCCTACAAGATAAAAACCTTCAGCTCGTCGGGCATTCTCTACTGTCTACGCTGACGACTGGACCTTCTTCGAAAGCCTCCAAACAACCGTAAGCACAGAGTACGGACGATCCAACCCAATGCAGGGAGGATGAGGCTGTGAGGCTTCGTCCTCCCAATGTTTTTGCGACCTCTTCGGATAACGCTACTTCCCTGTGAGCCGACCAGCGATGCGTGGCCGTTCATGGAAGCGGTTGCCGCACCTTACGCAGAAACACGCGAGTAAATGCTCGCTCAAAAGCCTCTCGAATCTCTGTCTCAGGTCCCGCAATTTCAAAGGCATTGAGGATTCGCTCACAGCCAGCTTCAAAATCGCGCACGAACTCTCTTGGCACAATACCCAAGCCATGCTCTCCGCCAGCTCCTTGCGTAGTCTGGAACAAGTATTCCGGGCCAAGGTTCGGGATTTCCTCCCTATGCTGAATCCCACCCCAATCGATGCAGAACGAGTGTGCCAAACCACTCCGGAAGAACTTGTAAAAATGATCTGCGGGTGTTCTTGCACCCTCATTCGGACGCCCGCCCCGAAGGTCATCGAGCACTATTTGAACATGAGCGAATGTTGGCAGGTAGTTATTGAGAAGTTTTGTAAACTTTGCGTGGTCACTTCCTCGGCCGATTGCAAGGTTGGCAAGAGCTTGAATGGCGGCACCTGCAAGCTCCAGTACGCACAGCCAGACGTAACAATCGGGGCTTTCTAATTCGACGAGGCGTCGAAACGGAGTGAGGAATACGAGGTTAAATCGATACCGGAACCATGCGACATGACCGGGGTAATCGAGCATTTGCAGATTCGTGTAATCGCGTCCAGGGAAACCAGAAAAATCCAGCCCGTTGATTAGCATCCGTTCACCTACACTCCCAAGCTAAGCACTAAGTTTCGAGCGTCACGAGGGAAGGCTAACGAAACCCTGTGGACGTCGTGCCGTCTTTTAGCGCATCACTTTGCTTTTAATTCTTTGGATTGAATTGCAAGTAACAGTAACTATACGGTTTCAGCTTCCCCTGATCCGAGTATCGTTGGATCTGAAGATCTCAGAGCCCGAGCTTATCGTGCATAACGAGTTTGGCAATCTCCTCCATGAGGCGGTTATCTTTGGTCGTCGAGCTTTGGTCAGATGGATTATCGGCCATATAGTGATTGGGTATGTGCTGTATTCGATCAGCGACGCGTCTGGCAGGCGGCTCTGTATAGAACCAAGTGTCCTCGGCAATAGCAGCCAGATAGGTCACGCTGCTCATCAGATCCAAGTGAACAAAACCAGCTGGAGCCAGCTTTATCAGATCCTCTTCGGTTAACCCTTCGTCCCTGAAGTCCTCGGTCACGATGCAACGAGCCTTCGTGAGATATTCCACATCTCGCCTGATGATCGACGGTTCCAATCCGTATAGCACGAGTTCATCGATAAGAAGCTTGATTCTGAAGTAACCTTTGAGGCCGACGCCACCTTGCTGAGAAAACTTATCGAAGAGCCACCTGAGAATCATCAGTCGACTGAAATAATTCGGATGGGGATCTTTGGGATCGATCGCAAGCAGGTTTTTGACGTAGGACCGATCACTGTCATAAAGCGCCGGTTCATGCGCAGAAGAACACGCTCCACTAGATGCAGGGGAAGGACGAACTGCCCTTCGGTCTGCCTGATCCTGAATATGAAATCTTCGGTGATGTGACCGCTCGTGCATAACTCCAGGAACATCTCAAGGGCACGGCGGATGTTGCGCCCGGATAAGCCGAGAATGAGCCGTCTAATCTGTCTGTCGTGCTCGAAGATCGCATGAACAATGGACGTCAGGTAGTAGGCTTTATCTGACTGCGGGTATTCGACATGAAAGCCATTGGGTAAGTCGTAGCGGTATGTCTTATCGCCTACGCTTCGTCTCGAGTTTTTCCGACCCGCAGCGCCGCTGTACTAATGAGTAGAAGAATTATCGCTGATGAAACAGAATAAATTGCAATCTTGCAGATGAGACAAAGCAGGAAACCCGTCGATCATGCAATAGCTTGATTGAGATCGCGAACCTTGATGCCAAGGATTCTTGCTAGAGCCTTTGCTGACGCCAAGTCGAGCGTATTGTCGCGCTTTGCGTAGTTTAGATGAAAGGGCTGGCCGTTCAACGTTGCATGTTTGTGATCGCCGGGTGCATTTTCGTTAACTTCTCCGCCTTGACGCCGGATATATCGCACCACGTCTTTAAGACGCGGGGTCTGTAGTTGAAAACGGCTAATGGATTCCGGCCGCATCAGGAGATATCCGGGCACCGCCTCCTTCCGAATACGGTATTCACTCTTAGCCAAAGAGAGATCGGTATTCCACGTTTCTTCTGGGATATCAATCTCAGTCCTGGCGATCTGAGCCGAAAGTAGGCGGTGTGCTCCTGCTACGCCTCCAGAAATGCGCTTGCACTGGAAGTGTCTATATCCGTTCGGGAAAGTAAGAAAGTAAGGAACCATGTACGAATTCACATAGTGAGAATCGATTTCAAGAGTCCGCTTTACGTAATTACTCCTAAGGACTACCGCCTGTGCCAACGCTTCCTCCCACCATCGTTCGGAATTCATAACCGGAGTTCGCACGCATTCAACATAGGGACGGTAAATAGGATGTCGCAGCGCAGACTCAAGCCGGGTTGCGTAAAGCTCAACCTGAAAATGGAATAATTCGTGACGATACGTCAGCAACCAAAGAAGTTGAAAAACCTTCAGGGGCGATGGCTTCGGATCAGGTAGAAACTGTCCTGATCTGTGAAGTGCGGCTGCCCACTCAATTAGCTTTTCAAAGAACAGGTAAAATCCCCACGGGGTTTCGCCACTGCGACCGAACGCGTGCCAAGGGCAATAAGTGCCGAATGCATCGGTGCCAAATTTTGCTGTTAGATCCTGTAGTGGTCGATCGGATGGTAGACCTGATCCTGCGGATCGTTCCAACTCTTCTGATATGTCAATGCCAAGTGAATCCCACAAGGCTTCGGCGAAATCCGTATCCGACCTTCCAGCGGCGTCACCTATATGCTTCATCGCATCGTTGCGATCTAGAAAAAACAGCCCACCTCGCCCGAAGTAGCGAATCTCTGGGCCGCGTCCCTCCGGAATCTCTTCGGTATCGCTCCAGAAGTCTGGCCTAACAACTTGCATGTCTTCGAGTTCGAATCCCTCGAGAATTCCAGAAAAGGGATCAATCGGATACTCGCGTTCCGATCCCCAGAAGATCCCCGAGATATTTCGAAAGCTATTGCCCTCGACTTCGAACGTCTTTTCAGAAACTCGTGCCATGAGAACAGTATGTATTATCTCCAAAAATATCGAAGAGCAAGGTGGCTGACGCGTCTTTCCTCCACTTCGCCGATCCCCGTCGTACCTTTCGCTTGGCGCTCCGGGCCGTCCCTTCGGGTGAGCACCGACTGCGCGCCAAACCAAAGAACAGATTTGTCACTTGTCGCGCTGCCACTCGGGGACTAGGCCGGGTCCCGGTCGTCGTTCTGTCCTCTCTGCCGTTCAGCCGTTTTTGTCTCGCTGCGCTCATGGTGAGAAACAAAAACGCCCGATCGGGCAGCCAGGAGGAAAACAATGGAAGGAAAAGGACAGAATCAACAGCAACGGCAGACGGCGAAAGAAGTAATCGCCGTCAACGTGAAGGCACTCATGGAGCAGCTGGAGGCAGGGCACAGCCAGGCTTTGACCGCTTATCTCACCGCCATGAGCCGCTTCCATCACTACAGCTTTGGGAACATTCTGGAAATCGCACGGCAGCGGCCAGCGGCGACCCGCGTCGCCGGGTTCTACGCCTGGAGCCAGTTGGGGCGCAAAGTGAAGAAGGGCGAGCGGGGCATCCGCATTCTTGCTCCCATCATCTGCAGCAGACGCAAGCGACAGAAAGAGACTCAAGACCAGACAAATCAGAGCGGTCCGGCTTTGGTGGGCTTCCGCGCTGCCTACGTCTTCGACGTGGCGCAGACCGAAGGTGCTGAGCTTCCGGAGCATGCCAAAGTGAGTGGTGATGCGGGACCGAACCGTGATCGCCTTATTGAATTCATCAATGCACAGGGCATCGAGCTTGAGTTCAACGGGACCATTGCGCCGGCCATGGGTGTCAGTTACGGCGGGAGGATTGCTCTCCTACCGGGCCTGTCCCAGGCTGAGGAGTTTTCGATCCTAGTGCATGAACTGGCGCACGAGATGTTGCACAAGGCCCAACGTCGCACGTCGAGCACGAAAGTGGTGCGCGAAACCGAGGCCGAGGCCATTGCTTTTGTTGTCGGCAAAGCGGTTGGGCTCGAAATGGGAACCGCGTCCGCCGATTACATTCAGCTCTATCACGGCGATGCGTCGCTCCTGGCTGAAAGCCTGGAGGTGATCCAGCAAGCCGCCGCCAGCATCCTCTCTGTATTAGAGCTGCCCAAACCAGAGGCGGTTCCTGAAGAACTCGAAGAATTGGCGGTTGCCGGCTAGTCCGCTCGCTTGCTGAGCGGGCGAAGAATGCAAGCTTGTCCGCTCCCTAGTTCAACGTTGCTGCAATCCTGGGGAGAACATCATCATGGTTACGACCAGTAACAAGTCAACCGACCTACCCGTAGCTCAGTTCGCAGAATCCATAGCCGGGCAAGAGCGCGTTAATACCGATCGGCTCTGCCCGAGTGCAAAAGAAGGTGCGGCACAATTGGCGATCAATCTGATTCATGGGAAATGGAAGATGGAGATTCTATGCGAACTTCAGCATGGATCGATTCGATTGAGCAAGTTGCGCAAGGCGTTGCCAGAAGCATCGACAAAAATGCTAACGCAGCAGTTGCGCGAGATGGAAAAAGACGACCTCATCCTCAGGACCGATCTCAGCAGTAAGTTGCGGCACGTTGAGTATTCTCTTTCTGAATCTCATGGGATTGCCATACAGCAACTGATCAATATGCTGGCCGCCTGGGGCATGGAATACCAGTCCAGAGAAAATACTCCCCTTCTGGAAGCAAATGACCAAGCAACCCGAAATCCTTCAGACTAGACGATGCGCGCGGGAGGAGAGTTCTCGACCGAGTCGGCTCGGGGCTTTATCAATTTTCCAGGTCGAGCTGAAGGTCGGCCCGTAGCCTCTCGGTGTTTACGCGACATTGATGTCCCGATTCGGCCGATCATAGAGAGCTTTGCGCAGAAAGGGCACTGTCATCAAGATTGCTTATGAGGTACCCCCTCACAGTATTCGATGTAGTGCAATTGGGGTGTCAGTAGGAGGGGTCATTCGGTGCAACTCGCTGCCAGCTGACAGTCCGATAACTTTAAGCATTTTCTATATTTTAAATAACTTAAAGACGTCATGCGGTGCGATGCAATTGGATGCAGCGAGACCAGAACACATCCTAAGTCTGGTGCGTCTGCCAATTCCGCCACTTTCGCACGCTTTGTTTCAACTCCTTACGGCTACTATTCTTTCTCGCCGCTTGGCCGGTCACCAATTTCGTGACCAGCCCTTCAGACGATACAAGCCTATTCACGGCTGCCTGAGCGTGCTCGGGGAGCCAGATAGGAGTATCGCATCGTCATCTGTATTGTACTGTGTCCCATGAGCTGTGCGACCGTGGGAATGTCGGACACCAGCCATAACTAGACGGGACCCGGACGTCACGTCGGCTGCCAGTGCCTGGGCGGATCTTCGCACGCCCTGCGCAGCAGGTCAAAAGGTGTAGTCCTTCTCGCACTCGCCAATTTCCAGGTTGGGGAGCTGAAGGGCATGTAACTCGCGGATCACCTGCTCCCGATAGCGAACTTTGATGTGCACAGCCATTATTTTGACTCCTGGCGGCATCTTGGCAACCTCGCCGCTGAACATTTCGGGTGTCAGGTGGAGCGATGCTTGGGCCAGATTCGTCAAAGAATTGGGAAAGCACGCTTCAAGAAAGACCGCGCGCAACGAGGGAGTCCGGTGCGCCACTTCCCATATCCGCTCGGTAGGTCCTGAATCCCCTCCGAAAATGACCGCACTTTGCTCGTCACTGATTACGTATCCAAATGTCGGAACCACATGGTTGACTGGAACAGCGGCGATCCGAAGACCATCGGCCTCGACTGGCACCTCTGGTTCGATGGGACAGAGGCGTAGGAACGGCGGCATGTTCCTGGAAAGCGCGACGAAGTCAGGCCACATCACGTCGTTGAAGATGTGCTTTTGTATGCCATCCAGGGTATGGCGGCTTCCGTAAATGCGCGCGCAGTTTCCAGCCGGCGTCCAGGCGTTCTCAACGAAGATAGGCAAGCTGGCCGTGTGGTCGGCATGGGAATGGGTTAGAAACACATGCCGCACGTTTTCCTGCTCCTGAGGAGCGCCGTCGAACCCTACGCAACCTACGTCGATCGCCACCGTTCCGTTGATCAGGTAGCTGCTGACGTATTGCCGCCGCGCCGGATCTTGCACCGAGGATCCTAAGAGTCTTATCTTCACTTCGCCACCTCGACGGCATGCAACTGGCCATGCAGCAGCCAGGTTTCGATCTCTCCTTTTCCCTTCACCTGAACGACGCCGCGGCTTTCGAACTCGTAGCTGTCCTTCAGGCGCTCATAGACGCTCCGCGTAACCTGAATCTGTCCGGGCACGCCCGTCGACTCCATGCGGCTGGCAAGGTTCACGGTATCGCCCCAGAGATCGTAGATAAACTTTGTGGCGCCGATAACGCCGGCAACCACCGGACCGGAGTTGAGGCCAATGCGCAACTGGAGGTTCAGCCCCGTCTCATGAGCGTATTGCCGGGTTGCCTCCAGCATGCGGAGCGCCATGCGAGCGATTCTGTCAGAGTGACCGGAACACGGTCTTGGCAGGCCACAGACGGCCATGTAACAGTCTCCGATGGTTTTAATTTTCTCGATACCGAGTTCATGAGCCACCTCATCGAAGAGCCTGAAGAGGCCGTTTAGCATCTCCACAATCTCAGCAGCAGACGTTTTGCTGGACAGCGCGGTAAATCCGACGATGTCGCCGAACAGGACTGTCACATCCGCAAAGCTGTCGGCAATCTCCTGCTCGCCCCCCTTCAAACGAGTCGCGATCTCGGGCGGAAGGATGTTAAGCAGCAGCGCTTCATTCTCGCGGTTCTTTTGTTCGATCAGCTCCGTCTTCTCGCGAATGCTCTCTGTCATCGAATTGAATGTGTCGGACAGGATTCCGAGTTCGTCCTTGTATTTCCAGTCCACACGCGCCGTCAGATCTCCCGCCGAAACCCTTTGTGCGGCTGCCACGAGTGCGTTCACCGGACGCAGAATCTGCCGCGTCATCAACCATGCTGCCAACACCGTGAGTAGCAGCAAACCAAGGCCCCACCAGCTGAATAGCCGCTGCATTTCGCTTACCGGCTTAAGAGCCTCGGTCAAATACATTCGCGATGCGATCGCCCAATGGAGACCTTCAATATGCAGGGGTGCATAGGACACCAGCGAGGCCGTCCCTCGTCCCCTTATATTTCTTTCGATGACTGTTCCTTCCTTGCCGTCGAGGGCGGCGGTCACAGAGGGAAACTTGGCAGGGAGCTGAAGGATGGTTGAATGATACGTGCGAATCCGGTCAAGTTCGACCTCGGAAACGCCGTTGGCCTTGAGTCTGGCGACATACCCTTCCGGATTCTCCAGATATTGGCGCGCATTCGTGCGCAGGAGGAAGTCCGGCCCAATAATCACTGACTCGCCGCTGTCTCCCAGGCCGTCTCGTTTCCATCCACGCTTACCCGTCATGACATCGTCAATAGCGGCTGTCGAAAGCTGCAATGCGAAGACGCCAAGGCGCTCCTGCCCATCCCAGATTGGGCTGGCGACATATTGCGTCGGCTCGCCATCCGAAGCCTCGTACGGCTCGAAGTCGGTGAAAAAAACATCGTCGACATTGTTCGTAGCCATGCATTGTTTCACCACCTTGGCCAGATTGCTGTCCCGGTACGGGCCGTCCTTCAGGCTGGTGCCAAAATCTCGATTCTTCGTCACGTCGTAAACGATGCGCCCGGTGTCGTAGTCGATCAGGTAAAGATCGTAATAGCCAAACTTCCTTACGATGGTTTGGAGAGCTTGATGGTACTTTTGGTGGACCCTGCTGTAATCGCTCCCGTCCCCGGCATTTACCAACTCGTCGCGATGGTCCGGAGGGTTCGGATTATTCACGATGTAGAGGTATTGCAGTTGAATCGCCGCTGACGTAAACGGCAGGTAATCCTCCACACGCGCCCTCGCTATCTTGAGCTTCTGCATTTCAGGATAGAAGTGCTCCTGGTAATCCTCGCGGACATCATCCAGGGATTCCGACGGAATGGGAGCTGCGTCCATTCTCCGGTAAGCGTCGCGAAACTCCCTCATCGCGTCGACAAACATCCGGTCATCGCTCAGTGTCTCAGCGTGCCGATGGATAGTCTGGTAGTAGGAATCTATCTGAAATTGCTTCGAACGCGTGACACCGGTCAACTGGTTCATCACGTCCTTTTTCAACGCGTCAAGGTACTTGATATACGCAATCGTTCCAGTAACGGCAAATGTCATTACGCCCAGCAGCAGCAGCAGAGACAGCAGCTTATAGCGAATGCTCCAGTGCGCAAACTTTCTCATAGGCGTCTCCGGCTCTTATTCCCGCCTCCAATCCTCGATCAAAGCCGCTACCAGCCCAGTCCAGCCGGTCTGGTGTGACGCTCCAAGGCCGGCGCCGTTGTCCCCATGGTAGAACTCGTAAAACAAAATAAGGTCCTTCCAGTGCGGATCCTCCTGGAACTTCGTAGTTCCTCCATAAACCGGCCGCCTTCCATGCTCGTTGCGGGTAAATATTCCGATCATCCGGTTGGCGATTTCGCCCGCCATCTCCAGCAGATTCCGTTCGCCACGTGCACCGCCCGGGATGCTCAACTTGAAGTCTTCGCCATAACCCGCGCCCAGCGTGCGCAACGACTCGATAATCAGAAATGTCGTCGGAAACCAGATAGGCCCACGCCAGTTTGAATTGCCGCCTTTAATCTTGTTGTCGGACTCGGCGGGATCATAGCGTACCTCGCTCTGTCCGAAGACGAAGGGATGCTCCCCGTGGTACTTGGACAAGCTGCGGATGCCGAAATCTGAGAGAAACTCTTCCGGGCTCAGAAGTCGTTCCAGCAGGCGCCTCAACTGGTGTTCATCCGCAATCGTCAGTTCGTATTGCCGTTTTCGTTCGATGTAATGGCAGCAGCTATCGGTTAGCTCTTTACGATTCCTGACAAACCACAGAAAGTTCGTCTTGAATTCCTGAAAATTCTCGATATCATCCAGCCTCAGCGTTTCGGCGGCGTAAAGCGGGATGATCCCTACCAACGAACGAACGCGAAACTTGTTGAAGCTCCCGTCAGGATAGTGAAGCACATCGTAGAAGAATCCGTCGTCTTCATCCCAGAGTGAATACTTCCGGCCGCCCATATTCTTCATCGCGCCGCCGATGTAGATGTAGTGCTCGAAGAACTTGAGGGCAAGGCTCTCGTAGGCTTTGTTCTCGCCGGCCAGTTCCAGCGCAATGCGCATCAGGTTAAGGCAGAACATGCCCATCCAACCGGTAGCGTCCGATTGCTCGAGGACCGCTCCGCCCGGAAGCTTCTCGCTGCGGTCGATAACGGTGATGTTGTCCAGCCCGAGGAAGCCGCCTTCAAAGACGTTGTTACCGCAGCTGTCCACCTTGTTGACCCACCAAGCAAAGTTGATCAGCAGCTTATGGAAGCACTTCTCAAGGAACTCCCGATCCCCCTTGCCCGTACGTGACTTGTCCATGTTGTATACGCGCCACACAGCCCAGGCATGTACCGGCGGGTTCAGGTCGGAAAACTCCCATTCGTAAGCGGGGATCTGCCCGCTCGGATGCTGGAACTGTTCGAACAGCATCAAAAACAGCTGCTCCTTCGCGAACTCCGGATCGATCAGCGCGAAGGGCACCGTGTGAAAAGCGAGATCCCATGCCGCGAACCACGGGTACTCCCATTTGTCTGGCATCGACAGCACGCGCATGGAATTGAGGTGCCGCCAGTGCCTGTTGCGAATTAAAGTTCGTGAGCCCGGCGGAGGGTATTTGGGATTGTCGCCGTCAAACCACGCGTTCACGTCGAACAGGTACGCCTGCTTCGTCCAAAGCAGCCCGGCAAACGCCTGCCGCTGAATGCTCTTCTCGTCCGCAGTTGCCTTGGGCGGGTGAATCGCGGCATAAAACTCGTCGGCCTCCGCCCGGCGCTGCGCGACAATCTGATCTACGTCACCCAGAGGTGCTTTAAGCTGCTCCGGAGTGAGCCGCAGCCGCACAACAACGGAGCCTCCTGCGGGAACGACGTATTCGTAATGCACGCAGGACCTCGTGCCGGTCCGGTTCGGATTCACTGCTTCCTGCTCGCCGTTCACGATTGCGCGGTGGAATGCATCCTTGAAATACTGGTTCGCACTCGGAATCCCGAAGAGCCGCTGTGCATTCGTTTCGTTGTCCGTGAAGAGAGGCCGCCCGTCCGCCTGCGCGTAAAGGTACCGCTTACCCAGTTCGTACTCGAACGGCAGATTTTTTAGCCGCTCCCCCGGCCCGTCGTCTGCAAGCAAGCTGATCGCGCCCTCTGCCGCGGGCCCATCCGCAATCACCGGCGTTGCGCTGCGAGGATCGCTCCATCCCCAGGTGTTGCGGAACCACAGATGCGGAACTATGTGCAAGGGCGCGGCATCCGGCCCCCGGTTCACCGCTTCGATACGCACACGAAGGTCTTCGGCATTCGCCTTGCCATATTCGACAAATACGTCGAAATAGCGGTTCTCGTCGAAGATGCCGGTATCCAGCAACTCGAACTCGAATCCCCGTCCGCCGCGCTTCCGGTTTTCATCCAGCAGCCACTCGTATGGGTATTTAGCCTGCGGATACTTGTAGAGGTACTTCATGTATGAATGCGTTGGAGTGCTGTCGAGATAGAAGTAGTACTCCTTCACGTCTTCGCCGTGATTGCCCTCGCCCGGCGTCAGGCCAAAAGCGCGCTCTTTCAGAATCGGATCTTTTCCATTCCACAGCGCCACGCTGAATACCAGCAGTTGATACCGGTCGCAGATGGCGGCCATGCCGTCTTCGCCCCACCGGTAAGCCTTGCTTCGCGCGGCATCGTGAGAAAGGAAATCCCAGGCCGCTCCGTTGGGGCTGTAGTCCTCCCGAACCGTTCCCCAGGAACGTTCGCTCACATAGGGTCCCCAGCGCCGCCACAGGAGTTTTCCGTGTGTCTCAAGCAGCCGGCGGCCTTCTTCGGTGTCTGCAGCGGTTGGGACCTTAACCGTTGTGATGGTTTCAACAGGATGTTCCTGGGGGGACGGTGTTTGAGCAGTGGTCGTACCCATATCTCCCTGCCTCCGGACCGTTGCAATAAGGCAACCCGGCGCTCAATCGAACAGCACTTCTCAGAATGGACCTGCAACCGTTTCTCAGAACAAACACCAGGCAAACTGGTCCTCGTCCTTTGAGATCCCGGCGCGACCATCTTAACCCGAAAGGTGATATGGTGCTTTCTCCAATCCCGTGACCGTGACGCAACATCGGCGCGCAGCCTTGCTTCCAATACTCGGGTATGCTGACAGGCATGATTCGTTCGCGCCGAGCCGCGATTCTGTTCGCCAGCACATTTCTGGCAACCGTCCCTTTCTTCGCCGATGCGGAACAGTCCCACATCAAGCCGCCTCTGCACACCAACGGACACGAAATCGTTGATGCTTCGGGAAAACCGGTTCGCCTGACCTCGGTCAACTGGTACGGATTCGATCAAAAGGAGTTCGTGGTTGGCGGCCTCGATCACGCACCGTTGCAAACGATCGTGAGCGAAATCCGGGAGCTGGGTGTGAATTCAGTGCGGCTGCCCTGGGCGAATGAGACGCTCGAACGGAACCCACCGGTTCCCGACTACGTTGTAAACGCCAATCCTCAATTTAAGGGCAAACATGCCATGGAGATCATGGATGCGGTGATCGAAGCGCTGGCACGCGCCAACATCATGGTGATTCTCGACAATCATGTAAGCCGTGCCGACTGGTGTTGCAGTGAAACCGACGGCAACGGACTCTGGTACAACGCCGACTATCCGGAGCCAACGTGGCTGGCAGATTGGCAGACTATCGTGCGTCGATACAAGAGCCAGCCCTGGGTGATTGGTGCCGACCTTCGCAATGAACTGCGGAGCGGCGCCGCGTGGGGTGGTCCAGATCCTAAGCTCGACTGGCATGCCGCTGCCGAGCGTGGCGGTAACGCCGTGCTTGCCGCGAATCCCCGGCTTCTGATCATGGTTGAGAGTCCCGATTACTCCACCAACTTCGTGGGCTTTGACAAGCTGCGTGTAAAGCTGAAAGTGAGGCAACGGCTGGTCTATTCACCGCATGCTTACAACATGAGCGAGCACACGTTCTCCAGCTACGAAGAGCTGAAACAGGTTTACAACGCACGCGCCGGCTTCCTTCTCCACATGGAACCGGGTATGCCCATATGGGTGGGTGAATTCGGCACATGTCAGAACCTGGACTGTGGCGCCAACTCGGACTGGTTCGTCATGTATATCCGCTATATGAAAGAGAACCGGCTCGCCTGGAGTTACTGGGCACTGAATGGAGCTCAGTCGACCGGCGAGGATCGCAGATACGACTCCATCGAAACCTATGGTCTGCTTTCACCCGACTACCAACATTTCGGGGCGCCGAAGGTTATCGAGCTGCTGCGCACAATCGAAGATTGAGAGCGGGTTCCTTCGCGTTGTGAGGACGGAAGACAGAAGTTAGATTGCCCGAGACAGAGCGGCGCGCGCGCTGATATTTTCTTCCCGCACGGTTTTGCCGTATTTCTTCTCGACAAAATATTCCAGAAACATCAGCGTTAAGCTGTGATCGAAGAGCTGCGAATTGACCCACCCGCCACGACTCCAGGGTGAGGCAATGATCATTGGCACGCGAAAACCCATACCGATTGCCCCGGACCGTGCATCTTTCCGTGATACACCTTGCTGTAATTCGTCTTCAGGGTAGGTATATTCAAGACCCGTATCGACGCCGCTTGACGCCGTCCGTCTCCGGATGTTTCGGGTCTGCAGCAACGAATGACGGCGCATGATCGAAATAGCCATCATTTTCATCGTAGGTCAGAATGAAAATTGTCTTCTTCCCGACTTCCGGATTCTTGGTGAGGATGTCCATGACTTCGGACACATACCAAGCCCCATACCAAGGTGACGTCGGATGGTCGGAAAATTTCTCCGGAGAGCTCACCCATGAGATCGCGGGCAGTTTGCCCTCGTTCACATCCTTGCGGAACTGGTACAGATGTCCCCTTTGGGACCATCATCGTTTAGGCTTTGCCCTCACCTTCAAAAGGCAAGGATTCCAATGCACGATAATTTGGATCACCTGCGTTCGTCACACATGCTGCGTGGTGTAATGCGCGTTGTTCATTCGTGAGCCTGCCGTATCGTGCCTCAGCGCTGTCGGGAAGTTGCGCCTGTAATTCAGTAATGCGTTTCTGCGCGTGCTCGATCCTTGTACGGAGACGGGCCAGCGCTCTTGGGTCCTTTTCTTTCCCCACCTCGTCCTCAAGCTTCGAGGTCTGCGGCATAATGTCCGCGATCTGCGCTTGTAATGCCGGAGCGAAGCCCGAATAAGCCTCGACATTATAGGCAGCAAAGCATTCGAGCAAATTGCACCCGAAGTTGCCGAGCCACGCATCTTCCTCCCCCGTAAGTACCGAGTTGGTCAGTTCATTCTGATAGAACTTCCAGGTGATCCCGGCCTCCTGCAGTCGTTCCGGATACGTCTTCCAAATCATTCCACCGCGCTCAATCTCCTCATTGCGCATATACACTCTGGAATCTCCGCGCTGTTCGTCCCGCACTGTGCCAGTTCAGAAGCAGCTGCGATTGGGTGTGGTGCTGGTCATCACCGAGCAGTAATTTTAATCGCACACCGTAAAAGCATCCGCCAGAGCGTAATAGAATGGCAGGTCTTCGCGCGTGAAGTGGCCCATGGTTAAGGGAATCTCCGCATACTCAGGAATATGCGAACGCTTGGCCTCGATCCATCCATCGTGCCGGCCATCATTCCAGGCATCTATTTGACTGTTCCGGGAATGAGGAATCGAACCCATCCAGGTAACACGCGTGTCTTTGATGTCGAACCGCCATGGGGCATACGAGTTTCCAGAAGCATCGGTTTGGACAGAGACAGAATTACTATTCGCCGCCGGAGTGCACGCGGATCGTTAAACCCTCGAACCCCCTGGAGCGTGCCCAGCGCGTGGTCGAACGAGCGATTTTCCTGCATCAGGATGACAATGTGCTCAGTATCCAGGTAGGTAGAACCTGGCGCGGGTTCAATCGCGTACGCACGCCGTACCGATCGGGACTGGTCGCTGTTCTATGGATATGCGGCCGGATCCTTGGTAATGATAGTCGCGGGGATCGCTCAACTTCTCTGGGGAGTGGCATCAGAACGACGCTCGCTCGAAGAACTGGCTCCGGAGCACTGATCCTCATGCATCAATACGAGCAGAGCAGTGCGAGGGTGGCAGAGGGCGTTCAACACACCTGGTGATTTCGGCTCTGCAACCCGTTGAGCGCGGGATACCGGCGCGGCCCAGGCCGGACGCGGCACAAGAGCTTGAGTCAACGCTCCGAATGCTCCAGCTGACACGGGTAGCGAGAGCAATGAGCTTCGATTCTCCTTCCATTGCCGGCTGGGACCAACAGCATATTCTATGAACTTGACCCAACAGTCTTCATACGTGCCGATTGGCAGCCTTCACTTGTCCGAGCAGCTGGTTACTCGCAACTTGGCAAGGTCACTGATCCATCGTCATCGCTTAGTGAGTGCGTTGTCCTGAAGTTGACAGTTCAGGAAAAGCGTCTGGGCTATCGATGCTTCCGGCACTCCATGCGCAGGTTGGAGTGTTTTCGCCTACGCGACTCAACGGGCCATTGCTCTGTTGGACATCGTGATGTCTGGATCTGCTGGCGAAGTGTTTAATCGCCAGCCAACCGCGCTTGATACCGTCGCGCCTTCATCCGGTTCCCGCAAATCTTCATGTCGCACCATCGTCGAGTGTGGTTCTTACTGGTATCGAGAAAGAGCCATCGGCAAGTGTCGCTGGCGCAACAGCGAAGCCGCTCGGCCTGTTCCGACAGCAAAAGCTTCTCTCCCTCTTGGGCCAACAGCCACAATGGAGCGGAAAGTTCTTCCCGCGCCGGCCAACTCCATACCAGACGTTTCCCATCGTCGCCCAACCGCCGTCCCGCATTCGCGCGATGGAAATACTCTTGCAGCGACTCGACGCAATGTTTCGGTAGATCCTCCTCGGCCAGCAACGCATAGGCCACGTCGGCCAGTGCCTCACGCAATTCCTTGGCCTGATCCAGAACTCGCCGGCGCTCCGCCTCCGCCCCCTGTGCTCGCCTCAGCCTGCGAACCTGCGCTGCCGTCAGCAGCCCGGACTGTTGGACGAAGCGCAGCAGATCGTCGTAGCTTAGCAGGAGCTCATCCGGCCCGCTCTCGCGGAAGCGATTATCGAGCGTATTCACCAGATCGAGGGCCGTGTTTCCGGCGAGCAGCTGAAACTCCTTTAAAGACTCGCGAGACCTCAAAGCAGCTAACCCCCAAACTTTATTTTACAGGTGAATAAACTACCGGTATAGTTATAACCATCTATACTCTATATGACGGTTACAACGGTCGCAACTCCGGTCACCCGCAGACGCATCGAGATCCGCGTCATCCTGGCGTTCTTGGCCATTTATGTCATCTGGGGATCGACTTTCCTGGCCATCCGCACTGCCGTGCTGCTGGTGCCGCCATGGTTTTCGGCCGGGATCAGATTTTTTACTGCCGGCGTTATTCTCTACGTCTTCGCTCGCCTGCGAGGTGCCGGGCGTTCATCGCCGCGCGAATGGCGCAGTCTCACCATCATTGGCTTCCTGATGTTTTTCGTCACCTACGGAGCGCTCTTCTGGGGAGAGCAGTACGTCCCTTCGGGCGTCACCTCCGTGCTCGAATCCACGTTGCCACTCCTCACCGTTCTGCTCGAAGTCTTTGTCCTCCGCCAGCAAAGGTTTCGATGGCGGGTCATGTTCGCCGTCGCGGTCGGATTCGCCGGAGTCGCACTCATGCTGCTTCGCGACGGCGGTCCGGGGTTTCCCATTCTCCCCTCCATCGTCATCCTTGGCGGCTCTGCGGCCTGGTCGCTCGGCTCCGTGCTTACCAAATCGCTGCCGTTGCCGCGGTCTCGTACCGTCGCAGCCGCAGCGGAGATGATGCTCGGTGGCAGCCTGCTGCTGATTTTCTCCGCAGTGGCCGGCGAATTGCACCCTTTTCCCGCCCTTCCGGCCAAGGCCGTTTTGTCGCTGGTGTATCTCATCACCGCGGGATCGATCGTCGGGTTCACCGCGTTTGTCTGGCTGTTGGGGCGTATGCCTGCCAGTAAGGTCGCAAGCCATGCCTATGTGAATCCGATTGTGGCCCTCGCCCTCGGTCATTTCCTCGCATCGGAAGAGGTTAATCTTCGAACTCTATTCGGGGCGGCCCTGGTCATCGGCAGCGTCTTTTTCACTATGAGGGAAGAATGAGCGCGCAACAATCAACTGAAGCCCACGCCGGCAACGGGATCGAGGACGCTGCCAAACAGAGGACCGAGACTGTCGGCCGTCTCGAAAAACTCGATGGGCGCATTGGCCTGTGGGTGTTGAAAAACGATGTACAAGTAAGGCAGTTGCGAAGAGATCCATATGGCAATGCGAGTTGGTTAGCAGCATAGATATGACCATGTTGTTTGGACCGTCATTGCCGGAGGACTGACGTTCATGATGGGTCGGCACGCCCGCTCGGAATCGTTGTTCTACTACTTCTGCTTGGAAGAGCAGGTTCCAGAGAACCATTTGTTGCGGTTGATTGACAAGCACGTTGACTTCGGTTTTGTTCATGACCAGCTTAAGGACAGCTATAGCGACACGGGTCGTCAATCGATCGATCCAGAGCTGCTGTTGCGCATGCTGCTGATCGGCTATCTTTACGGCATCAGCAGCGAGCGCAAGCTGGTTGATGAGCTGCGCATGCATCTGGCGTGGCGCTGGTTCACGGGTCTCGGGTTCGATCAGGAGGTTCCGCATCACTCTACATTTTCCAAGAATCGTCACGGGCGCTTCCAGGAATCGAAGTTGTTCGAGCATCTGTTCGAACGCATCGTGACCCAATGCCTTGAAGTCGGCCTAGTACGCGGGGACAAGCTATCGGTCGATGGAACGTTCGTGGAAGCGAACGCTTCGAAGGAGAGCCGCATTCCTCGAGAACAGCTGGCAGAAGCCGCACAGGTGAATCGCACGGTTCGCGAGTACCTGGCTGAACTGGAAACGCAAAATCCAGTAGAAGAGCCGACACACAGCCAGGACAAAGTGTCCACCACCGATCCGGATTCCACGTATGCGACCAAGGGCGGCACGCCGGCGCGCATGGGCTACTACAACAACTATCTGGTGGATAACCACAGTTGCATCATCGTCGGTGTACAAGCGACGGGTGCCCGCCTGAGCGAAGAATCCCGAGCCGCCGAGGAGATGATCGCTCCGCTTCGCCGAGGGCAAAATAAGAATCCGCAGTCCATCGCTGCCGATGCCAGTTATGGCAATGGTGAGTTGTTGCAGTGGTTGATGGACCGACAAATTACGCCGTACATGCCCACGAGGGATGCTGTGGCTCGAACCAGGAGTCCGTTCTTCGGTCCGGAGCGATTTACCTATCAGCCTGAAAGCAACAGCTATCTCTGCCCAGCGGGCCAACAGCTGAACTACGGCGGTCGCCATGATAGAGCGTTCGCTTATATCGGAACGCGCAACAAGTGTGGTCCGTGTCCACTGAAGCCGAAGTGCACCAGAGGAGCATTTCGCTTCTTAGGTATCCACAGGAACGAACCAGCGCGACAGCGGGCAAGAGATCTCTGGAACACGCCGGAGTTCGAGCACGCACAACGACAGCGCAAGAAGGTCGAAGCTCTGTTCGCGGAACTGAAGAGCCGCATCGGTCTTCACCGCCTGCGTCTGCGCCGGTTGAAGTTCGTCCAGGAGCAATTCTCCCTCGCCGCCACTGCCCAGAACATCAAACGACTGGTCCGATTCTTGAATCAACTAACAACACAACCGATACTGACCACTGCTTAAACACAGCAGCCCTTGCACCATCTCGTTCGGGGATACGCCAACCCAACACCTCCGAAATCACCGCCGACTTTTTCAACACCCACGCCTGTTATCGCCATTCGAGAGTTGGATCAGGCACCCGCTGGCAGACAGAAACGACTTGCGGATCTCGATCCAATGTCGATGAATGTATCAGCAATCTGCGCAGTGGCCGATTATGTTCGACTGATCCAGCAGCAAAGTAGCAGTTTCGAATCGATCGCTGCATCCATCCGTGCAAGCACCTGAATGCTGGTACGCCCGCACCGCCCTTGAGATACATTGGTCGCCAGAGGTATTGCGGCCTGCATGAATACCGTGTTGAAAGACCTGCGTCACGCGTTTCGCGTCCTGATTGCTGCGCGCGTCTTCACCATGGCAGCGCTCCTCTCGCTTGCCATCGGGATCGGCGCGAATACCGCTATCTTCAGCATCGTAGACGGCCTTTTGCTTCGTCCACTTCCGTACGCCGATGCAAAGCGCCTGGTCATTCTCTGGAACAGCTCTCCCCGCCTCAATATAACCGAAGACTGGTTCTCCACCGCGCAATACTTCGATATCAGGAACGGCCATCACGGCTTTGAACAGGTCGCGATCGCCATCGGCGACAACTACAACCTCACCGGCTCCGGTGAACCCGAACGCATCGGAACCATTCGCGTCTCGTCCAGTCTCCTCCACCTGCTGGGACAACGCGCCGCACTCGGACGGGTCTTCCTGCCCGAAGAGGACACGCCCGGCCGCACTCCCACCGCAATCCTCAGCTACGGCACCTGGGCCCGTCGCTTCGGTTTCGATCCACGCATCCTTGGCAGAAAAATCATTCTCAACGGCCTCTCATATGAAATCGTCGGCGTCATGCCGCGCTCCTTTTCACTGCCGCGCGAGGTCATGCCTACCCTCGATGGCGCCGAGCAAGCCGAGATACTGCTGCCGCTTCCACTGCCCGCCAACGCCGCCCAGAACCGTGACCACGAAGACTACAACATTATCGGCAAGCTCAAAACAGGCGTTTCCTTGAGGCAGGCCCAGTCCGAAATGAACACCGTCACCGCGCGCCTGCGCCGCGAGTATCCCGGAGTTTATCCACCCAATGGCGGCCTCACCTTTAGAATCGTGCCGCTCCTCGAACAGGTGGTCGGCAACGTCCGCCACACGCTCTATCTCCTGCTTGGAGCCGTTGGCTTTGTTCTTCTTATCGCATGTGTCAACCTCGCCAATCTGCAGCTCTCGCGCGCCGTCACGCGGCAAAAGGAAATTGCAGTGCGAAGTGCGCTCGGCGCATCGCGCATGCGGATCGTTCGCCAACTCCTGACTGAGAGCATGCTACTCGCCTTCGCCGGCGGAGCACTGGGCATCGCCCTCGCCTTTCTCGCTCTGCGCTGCGTACGGTCGCTTGGCCCACACAGCGTGCCAAGACTGGGCAACATCAGCATCGGCTTCACCGCTCTTGCGTTCACCCTCCTCGTCTGCGTCTTATCGGCGATCCTCTTTGGACTGACGCCCGCACTGCGCGTCTCGCGCATCGATGTGCAGACTGTCCTCAAGAGTACAAGCCGCAATTCGTCCGGTGTCAGCACTATCTGGGGGCGAGGTAATCATCTTCGCCGCTCACTCGTCATCGGTGAGATCGCGCTCTGCGTCATGCTTCTCATTGCCGCCGGCCTGCTCATTCGCAGCTTTATTCGAGTGCGTGACGTCAACCCCGGCTTCAATCCTTTCAACGTGCTCACCCTCGAGCTCACCATGACCGGCGAGCGCTTCAAAGACAAGACAGCCGTACTCGCCGCTTATCGCGAGCTCTGGACGCGCCTGGAAAGCCTGCCCAGCGTCAGCTCCGCGGGCGCCGTCACCTCCCTGCCGCTGAGCCAGATGTTCGCCTGGGGCCCCATCACGGTTGAGGGACGCGTACTTCCGCCGGGTGAGAAGTTCATCAATGCTGATGTCAGCATGATCAGCGGTCACTATTTCCAGGCGATGGAAATACCGCTTCGCGAGGGCCGGTTCTTTAACGACAATGACACCGCAGACACACCCCGCGTGGCGATCATCGACGACTACATGGGGCGGCAGCTCTGGCCCAACCAAGACCCTATCGGCAAACGCCTGCATATCGGCGGCATCAACGAGACCGACTCGCCCTGGATCACAGTTGTCGGTGTCGTCGGGCGCATCAAACAATACACCCTCGACTCGGACTCGCGGATAGCCTATTACCTCCCTCAAACCCAGTACGTCACGCGTGCCATGAACGTCGTCATGCGAGCCGGCAGCGATCCCGTTGCGCTCACGGGCGCTGTCAGGCAGCAGATTCGCGAAGTCAATCCTGATCTTCCCCTCTACAACGTGAGCACCATGCAGCAGCGCTTCGACAACTCCCTCGCGCGCCGCCGTTTCACGATGCTCGTCCTCGGAACCTTTGCGGCTATTTCGCTCGGCCTCGCCGCCATTGGCATCTATGGGCTGATCTCCTATCTCGTTGGCCAGGGCAGCCGTGAAGTGGGCATCCGCCTCGCGCTCGGCGCTACGCCTGCGAACATCAAGACGCTCATCGTGCGCGGCGGTATGACCCTGGCCTTCTGGGGAGTCGGTACCGGCATCATAGGAGCGCTCGCAGCCAGCCGCCTCATACGTTCGCTACTCTTCGGCGTCGGGGCCAATGACCTCGTCACCTTCATCGTTGTTCCATCGCTTCTGGCTTCGATCGCTTTCGTCGCCAGCTATGTCCCGGCGCGGCGCGCTTCTCGCATTGATCCGAGCACATCTTTACGTTGCGAATAACCAATGGCCGCCTTGGCGAACCGCGCCTCAGTCCAGCCATCTTTTCGGGAGTTGATTTCACTGAGCGCATCATCGCCAACTCGCTCTTGACAAGTGCCAGCAGGTCCGATTCCGGACTGAGGTCTTCAACATTTTCAACCATCCCCAGTGGGCTGCCGAGTGCAACGATCCTAGTTAACGGTTGGGCAGCATCACGAGTACGGTAAACACGACCACGCCGGTCAGCCCGGTGAGAGAGGGCACGCCACGTGAGTTTCAATTCGCGCTCTGTCGGCAGTTCTAACTGGAAAGAACGTCGGCCCAACGTGAAACTCCTTCCACTCCTCTCTCGCTAGAAGGAAAACTTAAGAGCGCCCTGCAAAATCCGCGGCACCGCGGCACTGACGACATTGCCGAAGGTAGAACTACCGATATCGCCATCTACTGCCGTGGGACCATTGAACTGCGCATGATTGAAGACATTGAATGCCTCTACACGAAAGAGCAGGGATTTCGATTCGGCGAGAGGCAGATTCTTGGCAATGGCCATGTCATAGTTGTCAGTCCCAGGACCATAGAAGAACCGCCGCTTTGCTGTACCGGGAGTTCCAAGCGCATTCATGCTGAAGGCGGTGCTGTCGAAGTAATTGTTGCCATTCGTGCGCGGATTCTTGCTTAAATGCAGCGGGCCACCATCGTATTCTGGCTCGTCGATACTGCTGTTGTTCACGCCGTTTGGGTTGGTTCCGATCAGTGAATTGTCTCCGTTGTTGATCATGGTCACCGGGAAACCACTTGCGAAGTGTGTAATGCCAGAGAGAGACCAGCCTCGTGTCAGACGATTGGGATGAAATAACTGATCAAATGGGAGTTGATACTCGTAGCTGACGACGAAGTTATGCTTCACGTCGAACGCGGAGATCGCGTAACTGAGCGCTGGGTTGAAAGGATTGACTTCTTCGCCAATGTTCGATGACTGATCCATCGATTTGCTGTAGGTATACGCGGCCGCAAACTGAAGGCGTCCAGTGATGTGTCGCGCGCTGAGTTCGAACGCGTTGTAGTTAGCATGGCCGATGTTTGACTGGAGCGCATTGCTGCCGAAATTCGACCCCAGGGGCCCGCGTGTTCCGTTTACCTGTCCGCCAGTAATTGGATAGTAGATCGTATCCTCGCCGCCGGCTCCGCAGGTGAGCGTTCCGGGCACCACCGCGCTGGGCTGGCTCAGGCTCAGGCAGAGCGCAGGATTTCCCGGGTTGGGCTCGATCAGCACACGCTGGCGATGCGTGGACGATCCGATATAGCTCGCGCCGAAGACGGTATTCGGCCCGGCCTGCCGCTCAATCGACAGCGCCCATTCTTCCGTATAGGGCGTGTGATTGTGGATATCGTATCCCGGAATGCCGCTAATTGGCTCATAGGTACTCCAGTCGATGTTTGGGTCGGGGTTGCTGCGCGACGAGTCGAGCGGAGCAAACTTGTAGGGAAAGGGCTGACCGTTGTTGGTCCCATCTGCAGCCGTGATAAATGGCGTCGCGAACAGCGGTGGAGCAGGGCTGGTGTAGGTTGTTCCGTAAGGAGCATTGGCCGCCAGCACGCCGATCGAGGTGGCATCGATGGCGGTATAGAAGTTCCCAAAGCTGGCGCGAATACTCGTCGTTCCCGGTTTCCCCAAAATCTTTTCGAGGAACCTGCCTTCGGCCTCTGGAGACCACGCCAACCCTACGCGTGGGGAGAAATCCAGCTTGTCGATGGGAGCTAGCGTGTTGGGCACGCCAGGGTCTCCCGGATAGAGGATGCCCGGAGGCGCGCCGGGAAAGACAACGGACTGCGCGCCCGGTACGAAGGTCGAGATCTGGTTGTATTTTTCCGACCACGGTGCGATACGATCCCAGCGGAGACCGTAGTTGAGAGTCAGGTTGGAAAGAACGTGCCAGCTATCCTGGGCGAAGAGGCCCACGTACTTGTTGCGGGCATAGAACGGATTGAGCTGGCTCTGGTTGTATTGGCTGGGAACGCCAATTAGAAAATCCGCGAAATCCACACCGGTTTCAAGGCCGGAAAAGACAAAATTGCCATTGAACTGCGCGATGGGAGCGGCGTTCACCTGGTCGGCATGAAACTCCGCGCCGAATTTCATGGTGTGATTGCCGAGAACCTTCGAGAAGCTATCCGCGACCTGATAGGTGTTGTTCACCTGAATGAGTTGATTGGCGGCGGCGCCGGTCGAATAGGCATTGAAGTTGAGGTTCTCTACGCTCTGCCCCTTGGGGTCAAGAGCCACAATGCTGGGTGTGCCATCCGGATTGGCAAATCCCTGCGAGACGAGGCTTACATTGCGTCCACCTATAGGCTGGCCAAGATTGGTATTGTCCCGCATGTAGCTGAAATGAAGCTCATTGTCTGCTGTGGCGCTGAAAGCTTTGGTATCGCTGAGGGCGATAAGCTGTGCGCGTCCCGTGGTAAGGGCGTTAAAACCGGGAACGCTGGCGCCACTCTGTGCGACTGGATAGGGATCATCGAGATCGAAGTCGTCGATGAAATAGTAGGCGGACAAGAGCCCCCACCGCGTATTCGCATCAACGCGAGCACCAGCCTTGTCGTCACGCACCGTCTGGTTATAGGAAGATGTGGCAAAGGTACCCAGAGGAGTATTGGGGGCGGGAATATATTGCAGCATCCTCTGCGCGGGAACCGACCAAGCTTTTTGCGGAATCACTGCATTGGGAAAGACGCACGTCGAGGAAGCCGTGCATCCGGGCAGATAATAGGGCTCGCCCGCGGTCACGCCATAGCCCAGCTCCTGGGTGAGCAGGTTGGCAAAGTAAGGTCCCCCGACGATTCCTGACAATTGGCTTCCGCCGGGGCCAGTCGTAAAGTCCAAAAGATCGCCTGTGCGGTCAGCGTCCGAGGGCACCGGGATGTTGCCGGTATCGACGCCCCGTGTCTGGCGCGTGCCCTGATAGTCAAGGAAGAAGAAAAGTTTGTCGCGGCGGATCGGTCCTCCGATAGTGCCGCCAAATTGATTCTGCCGAAAAGCGCCGCGGGTCGGCGAGAAATAATTGCGCGCATCGAGATCAGTGTTGCGCAGAAACTCGAATGCGTTGCCATGAAATGCATTGGCTCCGGATTTCGTGATAACGCTGATCTGGCCGCCGCTGTATTCGCCATACTCTGCATCGAAGTTGCTTGTGATGATCCGGAACTCAGAGATCGCATCCAGATTCGGTATAACCGCGGTGCCGGCATTGACGTCCTCTTCCACATCGCTGCCGTTCACGCTGAAATAGTTGGCAGTCTCGCGCTGTCCGTTCACGGAAAGGTTGCCGGGATTGAGGGTGCCTGAAGGATTCAGGATGGTTGCGCCCACATCCTGTACTGTGCTCGATGTGATTGCCGTCGCCGGTGCAACGCCCGGTTGGAGAGAGAGCAGATCCGTATAGCTACGGCCGTCGAGAGGAACGGCGATCATCTGGCGTCCGGTGATAACCTGACCCATCTGCGTGCTGGTCGTCTCGACGTGCAGCGTGTTGTCGTCTACGGTCACGTTCTGAGAGACGCTGCCGACTTCGAGCGAAGCATTCAATGTAAGTGCCGCATTGGTATCGAGCACAACTCCTTCGCGCTTGTATTCTCCGAAGCCGGAAGCCTGCATGTCCAACACATAATGGCCGACCGGCAGAACCGGAAACGTATAGTATCCTTTGCTGTCCGTATGCGTCTGGTGAGAGAGTCCGGTATTTACTTCCATGACCGTCACTCTTGCGCCGGCAATAACGCTCCCGGATGGATCCTTCACCGTGCCCGAGATGCTTCCTCCCACACTGGCCCACAGCACAATGGCCGACAGACTGCCGAACACGCAGACAGCTCTCACGATCCTGGCCGTATAACGAATGGCGCTGCTCAACATCTTCTTTCTCCTGCTCTCTCTTCTCGTCCAATGTCGCAGACGCCTACTGGATGGTGATCGGAACGCTGACGCTGGACTGAGACTGGCCCGAACTGCTTCCCGCCGTGCCTGTAACCACGACTGCGTAGGTGCCCTTGGCCGTGCTGGGATCGATCTTCGCCGAGCCGCCGCACCCGATTGCCGTAAAGGCAATTGCCAGAAGCGCAAGCATGCTTATCGCCGCGTTCCGCCATCCTCGCCGGGCCCATTTGCGCCGAGGCAGACCCAGCAGGACGACGCAGGCCAGGCTCGCGCCGCCTCCCGCGGCCAGCCATCCGGGACTCCCTGTTTGTTTGCTCGATAGAGGGTGCGCAGGCGTGGTGTTTACGGTCAGTTTTACTTGCCCTGTGCCGGTGATCGTGTTCGGATCCACAAAGCATGCCGACTCGGTCAGGCTGGAGGGCATGGTGCAGGTAAGGCTGATGGCCGTGGTGTAATTGTTGGCCACGTTGACTGTCACGTTGGCGATCGCCGCCGAGCCTACTGCCGCAGTCGCGCCCGGCGACGATAACGCGAAGGCGGAAATCGTGATCGGGATAGCTGGCGAGATCGACTCCGCGTAAGTTGAATCTCCCTCGTAAAATGCAGTCAGATTATTGACGCCAGTATTTCCGTTGACCATCGCAGCCGTTGTGGCCTGCCCATTCGCCAGCGCGACAGGATTACCGACGTTAACTCCGTTCAACTGAAACTGCACCGCGCCGGTGGGTGTCGGATTTCCAGTTGCCGTGTCCACCACGTTCGCAGTCAGGGTAATGTTTTGATTTGGGGAGATACTCAACGCCGAGGCCGTGGCGGTTGTCGTCGATGCCGAGCCCAGAGACGGCAGCACCTGAATCTCGCCCATCATGCCGCCATCTTCATGCTCCAGGATGTGGCAGTGATAAACAAAGGTTCCGACAATGCTGGGATCGCGGAAGTCCATACGCACGGTCACGCTGGGATAAGGCCCGTTGCCGCTCCAGAACGGAATGTCGACGGTATCGCGGATCGCCGGGTCGTTCACCGGCTGGCCGTCGATAGCCAGCACCTGGAAATGAATCTGATGAATATGGAAGATATGGTCTTCCTGGGCACAGTTTTCAATCGTCCAGTCTTCGACTGTTCCCGAGTGGACGACAATGTTCGGTTGCTGATCCATCGTGAACACGGCCGGGGTCTGTCCCTCTTCTGTGATGAAGAAGGTAGTCGGGCTTAGCGGATTCGAGGGGTCCAGCAACACTTCGGAGAAGTACAGGTTGCGTTGCGCAACCGGCGTCGCAGCGGCAAGATCGGCGAAGCGCGTGACTTTCATCGGGACCGCCTTTCCAGGCAGGCGCCTCACAGCGGAAGCGCTATGCACGGCCGAGCTTTCAACGCCGTTCTGGCTCACAATGTTGGCAATCGGCCGCGCGGGATCGTAATCTCCATCCGGTCCCGTGTTCCAGTACTGAGTAACCAGTTGCGCCTGGTCACCGACTTTCGGCGTCGTTATAACGAACTCTGCCCGAGCGCCCGGCCCCAGCAGAACGCTCTCGCTCACTGAAGTCTGCCCGTTGCTTCCTGAAGCGATGGGATACCCGTCAATGGCGACCACCTGCACAGCCTGCGCCGTTCCATTGACATGACTGCAGGTTGAGAATGGTATCGGCAGCCGTGTTCGCCACGCGCCACAACTCCTGCTGGCCGGGATTCGTCTGGATCACCGCGGGCGTGTAATTTGGAAAGGTGACTGGAACATAGTTGATCGATAGATCCCATGCCGGAATATTCGCGTCATTTGCTTCGGAAGCCGGGAGAAGCTGATCGCGGATGACGAAGGTGCGCTCCGGCAGGCCCGCCAGCGCCGTATCGACATTCTGCAATCCTTCAACGACCAAGGCGCCAGTTGCACCGCCGTGCACCTGGCCTTCGGAGATTCCGTGCGGATGCGGATGATACCAATACAGCCCTGGCGGTTCATTGGTCGGGATCTGCACGTCATAGTCAAAGCTTTGTCCCGGCTGAACGAGCGTATGAACGACCTCATCCTGCCCGCAGACCGGAGCCACGTTGGTTCCATGGAAATGGATGTTGGTGACATTCGTGCCCATCGTGCCGTTGCAGCCAGGGCTTGTGCCGGTGGTAGCGTCATTGCTGGAGAGCGTCATCTTCATGCCCACCATGTTGTCGCTGGCGTTCGCCGCAGAAGCAGCAGGCAACAGGTTCTGGAAGTGGATGATGAGCTGGTCACCCGGAGAAACGCGGAGTGTTGGTGCTTGGAGGCCCGTATCCGTCACGTAGCAGTAACGGACGAGCCCCTGCGAGTCGGTCACCGTGAGAAATTTCATCGTGACACCGTTCTGGCTCTCAAGCTCCGGTGGCGCGGACACGACTGAACCCACCGAGTAGCGCGCGCAGATCTGGTCGGCGGTGTTGGAGCCGGTTGCCGCCGTGGCGGCCGTTTTTGCAGCGGACATCTTTGCCAAGTCCTGGGCCGATACCGCGCCGCGTCCCGGATACGCACGCTGTGCATAAGAAGTAAATGTTGCTGCGAAGAGAGAAAGAATAAGAAAACCGGGGGAATGATGCGTCTACTCTGAAGTCGAACCACCGTTACAACCTTCATTTGTTCTGCCTCACAAGCGAACGTGTTCAGTCTTCCTGCGAAGGGCAGAAATGCCCTCAACAAGAAGCGACAGTTGAAACTTTGCGGGCAGGACTCCTATAGTGAAGAGAGCCCGCAGTCAATCCGGCTGTGGTTCCCAAGTCCTCGCGGTTCTCCGCCAAGAGTCTGCCGCGAGGATTTGTTTCTTAGTCTGCTATTGCAGTTTGTTTTTTTTCTTGGAAGCACACGCGCTGCAAAGTCCTCCAACCTCCAGGCGCATAACCTGAATCTCAAAATTGTTCGTTTCGGCGATTTCCCGTTTCAGGCGCTCAAAGGTGGGACTGACATACTCCTCAATTTCCCCACATTTGAAGCAGGCCAGGTGCAGATGGTCCTTCTGCGTCTTAACCTCGTAATAGTGCTTCTCACCATCGAGGTGCATAAGATCCAACTCGTCGATCAGGCCCAGGCGCTTCAACAAATCGATAGTCCGATAAACCGTAGCCCGGTCAATGTTAGGGTCGCGCCTGCGGGCCAGTTCAAGTAGGCTTGCAGCGTCGAGATGCTGCTGAGCACTCTGAATCGTCTCGATCAGAGCCCGCCGTTGTGACGTCAGTCGAACTCCTTTTGACTCCACTTGATTCAGCAACTCCCAGCGTCCAAGCAAACCCTCTCCAGTTGCGACCGATTCGCAACAACCATTATATACGACAAAAAGAGTCCGATTACGGGAAGATAATCAGAAATTCATCTTTCACGCAAACCCTGTCATCCTAGTTAAGGCGCGGCTAGCCGCGAGGTCATCGGGGATTCGCGTGCGAGAATCCAAATAACGTCGCGTTCTGGACCGGCCCCGGAACGCGCCAAAGTCGGGTCATACGAGTTTGCATTTGCAATTGCTTCCGTCTCGACGAAGCCGTTGTGGTGACTCCGGAGCAGATGATCATTATCCTTAACGAACTCGATAATCCCGAGACACTCCTTGTCGTTAGCACATAATATGTCCGGTGATTTTAGCAAGTGAAGTGTCCGCATATCGGGCGGCAAGGATGGGTCCATGCGCGAGAGCATGGACATCTATCCGAGGACCGCGGCGGAGCGGGCGATGAAGTTGCACGAAGTGCTGTTGAGAGCCTCGGCGGGGAAGATCAAGTGGTGGCAGGCAGCGGAGTTGGTGGGCATCAGCGAGCGTCAGCTGCGTCGATGGCGGAAGCGGCTGGAAGAGCAAGGCCATAAGGGCCTGCTGGATCGTCGACGAGGGACACCGAGCCGCCGGCGCGTGCCGAAGGCGAAGACGGAACAGGTTCTGAGCCTGTATCGGGACAAGTACTTCGATCTGAACGTGCGGCACTTTCACGAGAAGTTGCACGAGGAGCATCAGATCGAGTTGAGCTACACGTGGGTCAAGCAGGCACTGCAGGCGGCCGGTATGGTAAAGCGCAAGGCCAAGCGCGGCGTGCATCGCAAGCGGCGTGAGCGTCGTCCTCTGCCAGGGATGATGTTGCATATCGACGGCAGCCACCATCAGTGGTTTCAGGATGAGCGCTGGCACGACCTGATCGTGATTCTGGATGACGCAACTAGCGAGATCTATTATGCGCAGCTTGCGCAGGAGGAGACGACCGGCGCAGTGATGGCCAGTCTGCGCGCGGTGATTGAACAGAAGGGGCTGTTCTGCTCGCTGTATTCGGACCGTGGAGCCCACTTCTGGTTGACGCCCAAGAGCGGAGCCAAGGTCGATTACCAGCGTCCCACGCAGGTGGGCCGCGCCATGAAGGAACTGGGAGTGCAGATGATTCCTTCCTACTCTCCGCAGGCGCGGGGCCGCTCGGAACGCAACTTCTCCACCTGGCAGGGACGACTCCCCCAGGAGCTGCGATTACGCGGGATCAGAACATTGGAAGCGGCCAACGAGTTTCTCCGTGAGCACTACATCGCTGAATTCAACCGCCGCTTTACCGTTCCGGCGGCGCAGCGCGGTACGGCGTTTATATCTTGCCGGCACCGGAACCTGGAGCTGATCTTCACGCAACGATACGAGCGCACGGTTGACCAGGACAACACCGTACGCTTTCACAACCTGATCATGCAGATCGAGCGTGCCGAGTGGCGCCCAACCCTGGCTGGATGCAAGGTGATCATCCATCAGCACCTGGACGCTACCCTGACCCTGACGATCGCAGGACATCGCGTCGGATACTACAGCGCGGAAGGAAAGCTGCTGACGCCGCTGACGAAAAAGCAAATCAAGGCCGTGGAAAAGACGTTGAAAGGAAAAGTCACAAAGCAGACTTTCCCTCTCAACTTGCAAATCCCGCACACTACGCGGGATTCGCACTTTCCCACCGCCTCTACGACTGACTATTAATCAAACCGGACACTTCATTTGCTACCAAAAGCGGACATTTTCACTTGCTAACGACAATCCCGAGACACTCCTGGAGTGGACTGTGGCTCTAGTCCACGCCGCGACCGCTCACAGGCCCGAAGAGGCTTCCGGGCTGAAGTGGCCGGATATCGATTGGCGGAACGGCCAGATCAAGATCGGTCGGGACTGGTCGAAAGGAAAAGAGACTCAGGGCAAGAACGAGGAAAGCATGGCTGAGGTTGTCATGCACCCTGTGCTCACCCAGGCTCTTCAGGCATGGCGCCGGGAAACACTCTACCATCGCGATTCCGACTGGGTATTTGCGTTAACCCGGTCGAAGGGAAAGACTCCGCGGTCTTCGGTTTCGACCCGATTTTGTCAGGATGGATCCGGATTCCCTCGACGAGGTTCGTTTGTTCGAGGGTTCCGGCTTGCCGGTCATGCGGAAATTACGAGAACTCGCCCCGTTATTTCGCTGTTGTCGATAATGGGCTCGAAATGGGGCTGGCGCCCTAGGTCTGCCATCCAAGAAATGCGATTGCATTGGGCCGACGGATGGGGCCGCGAATTGCTCGGCCTATTTTGTACTGGGTTAGCAGGCTGAGCGATATAGAAGATCAACACTGTCTTCCGAATTGCCTGCAATGTCGGGCGGGCTCAACTGGTCGATGCAACACTGGCTTGGAGTTTACTCGCCGGAGTTTCAAAGCCCAAGGTTTTGCGCGGGCGTTGATTTAGGCGCAGAGCTACTTTGTCCAGCTCGGATTGAGAGTAGCCGGACAAGTCGGTTTTTCTGGGGAAGTACTGTCTTAGGTCCGCGAAGATCATTCTTCGGAAACGGGAACAACTGTCGCCGGTGCTTTGGGCAACGCGGCTTTCTGGATTCTGGCCTGCATCATCATGCTTTCCGCGTTCAGCGAGAATGGCCTGGTCACGAATCTGGCGGCTATCGTTGACCGAGCACGGAGTAATTGCGCAGAGTGCAGCGCTTGCACTTTCCGTGCGCGGCGGAGCCGGGATTCTGGGCAGGTTATGCGTCGGCTTTCTGATCGACCGCTTTTCACCGCAACGTATTCAGACATTCATTTTGCTACTCTCGGCGGTCGGTACTCTGGTACTTGCATTCGCAAGCTCATCTCTGATTGCGCTGGTTGGAGCCGCTCTGCTGGGCATAGGTCTCGGCAGCGAGGCTGACGTTGCGCCATATTTGCTGGCGCGCTACTTCGGACGGCGGCATTTCTCAGTACTCTACGGATTGACGTGGACCGCATACGCCATCGGTGGCGCGACAGGTCCCATGATGATTGGGCATCTATACGATCGCGCCGGTTTCTATCAGCCACGGTTTATCGTCTATTTGGCGTGTGTGTCGTTTGCCGCCGTCGCCTTGAGCCTCGTCTTACGACGGGACGGAAGGCGAGTTGGACAAAAGGCAGACGACATAGCTTCTGCTAGCACTGTTTCCTTGGAGAGTTAATTCCTTCATGGGTCGTTCCGAATACGAACTTCTTATACCGCCGCGCCCGCTCCTCCAGCCAAGCCGAACAATACTCGCATCGTCGACGAAGACGAGCCTAAGGCGACACCGCAGCGGCGTATCAGTATTTCGGCGACACCATTGGGTGCCGGGATGTGCTCGGCA
>Ga0206870_1016_pt1 | contig 45618 bp, 52 predicted proteins | sample Alteio_BWOrgCont_36_FD_152620 | JGI IMG/M metagenome (GOLD analysis project Ga0206870, IMG submission 152620) | Enriched cells from forest soil in Barre Woods Harvard Forest LTER site, Petersham, Massachusetts, United States -... | ecosystem: Environmental > Terrestrial > Soil > Temperate forest >... | reverse complement strand
CAGATAACTATTACTGTTAATCCTAGCCCTTCTATAAAGATTACCCTTTCAGGCGGAGATACCTTATGTAGCGGACAAAGTGTAACCATGACAGCCGCCGGTGCAACTACGTATGCATGGTCGCCTGCAACAGGATTAACTTGTACAAACTGCCCTAATCCTTCGGCTACGCCAACTTCGAGCCCTGCGGTATATACAGTAGTGGGTACCAACGGAACATGCGTAGACAGCGCCAAGCAAACATTATACTTATATCCTGCATTGACCTTAACCATGTCAACCGATTCAGTGTGCGCGGGCAAAAATGCTACTGTAAGTATTAATGTAACCGGTGGTAAACCCGGTTATAATTATGTATGGGATAATGGCCTTGGTACAGCTTCAGGTCCGTTTACAGTTAATCCTGTAACGCCAACCTATTATGAATGTTCGGTTACCGATGGATGCGGAGAAAATGTAAAAGACAGTGAACTTGTATTTACATGGCCATCGCCTAAAGCTATATTTATACCAACACCTGATACTATATGGGGCGGGCAATATGTTGCTTTTGTAAATAAGAGTACAAACTCGAACGCCTGGTTCTGGACATTTGGCGACGGAAATTCTTCGGTTGATTCGTTCCCTTATAACCAGTATAATGTCCCGGGCAATTATATAGTTACCCTTGTTGCGTCAAACGGTTCGGGTTGCCGCGATACAGTAAGTGATACTGTATGGGTAGTGCAGGGTATAACCGTGCCTAACGTATTTACGCCTAATGGCGATGGCAAGAACGACGTGTTCCATGTTACAGCGGGCGGGTTGAAGACATATAGTATTGAGATTTTCAACCGTTGGGGTGAAAAAGTGTTCGAGGCTGAATCACCTGAAATTGACTGGACAGGAAGAAGTATATCGGGTGTTGAGGAATCGGATGGAACGTATTACTATGTTATAAAAGCAACCGACTACAGTAACAAAGCCTATAACATTGATGGTTATATTCAATTGATAAGGGCCAAGTAAAACAAATGTGAAATAAATAAGAAACCCCGACTGCACAGTCGGGGTTTTCTTTTATAGGTTTGCTATCTCCATTTTTCTTCTGCAGCGTTCAATAGATTCTTTAGCTGTATCGAGCTGCTTGTTTACAAAAGTGGTAGAGGCATAATTTTTATATGAGTCAATAGCTTCTTTAAATTTCCCTTGTGTTTCATACATAATGCCAAACTCGTTGTGTATGGTACTGCGATTCATGCCGGGAATATCAAGCGCTTTATTGAGCAGGGCTGTAAGGTCGTCCCAGCGGCGCAAGGCCGATAATACCACGGCATAGTTGTAATAGGTGGCGCAATAATCAGGTGTACATTCCAATGCTCTTTTATAGTTTCTTTCCGCGCCGGCATAGTCTTTATACTTGGTTTCATATATCCAGCCCAGGTGGTTATATGCTTTTCCGAAATCGGGCGCTTCCTGTATTATTGAGGTAAGCATATTATACCCTTCTTCAATTGCCTTTTCATTAAGCAGGCGGTCGGCTTCCTGGAACATACTTTCCAGGCGAATTTTGTCACTCTCGTTCATGGCGATAAATTTTGTTGAGACTAAAGTAATAAAAAATTATTACGGTAATATTACCGAAGAGAAAGTGGTTCAGGGCCGGTGAGAGCAGGATTTCAGTGCAAGTGTTTTTTTACTTCGTTTGCATACAGTATGCTGCATCCTATGGCAATTACCAGGAAAACAACTATTCCCATTATCGGAGACGCTAATGTGAGGTAAACTTCTTCCATATTAATCATTTACGTATAGTAAACCGATAGGTTACTCTTTATGCAAATTTATATCAACAGGTTATAAACTAAATGGGTTTAGTCTTTGTTTATTTATGATTTTTATCATAAATAATAGTTAAAAAAAAGTGCTATTGTCCGCAGAAATCCCCGGTCTCAAGAGTTAGTTCGGCGGCAAAGCCCGCCACAATGCCCTCAACAGGCCTGGCCTGTGTTTTAACCTTGTTAAGGTATATTTTGTGAATGTTAAGCAGCAGGCAAATATTGCCCCATTTCATAGGGAACTTTTGTTTTATATCCCTGGTGGTTTCATCGAGTTTGGGCCGGAACGAGTACCAGGCTTTTTCCTGTATTTTACTGGTTATTTGCTTGCCGAAAAGCGAGGTGGTTAAACCAGTTATAAGATTTTGCGATGAGGGCTGCAAGGTTACATTGCGGAAATAAAGAGTGTCGTTCTTTACCTCGGGTTTGGCAGTAAGAAGCATATCGCCAGAAACTGAGAAATCGAGCAGCATGTGTGCCGTACCACCCAGGTGCATTTTAATAGTAATCATGCTGTCTTTAACATGTATTACGGGGCTTTCTATATATAAATCTTTGTAGGAATCGGTACAATCGGGATTATCCTTGCAGGGATAATATTTGCCATCGTTAGGAGCAAAAAACAGCGTGTAAAGCTGGCTTTGCAACTCGGTAATAGGTATAAAAATGGGCAGCGCCACGGTTTGTATGGGCTTATCGGTATCTATTATTACACCGGGTACTTTATTGGCTGCCGCCTGCTGCCCCGCAGTAAGCTGCTTATGGCTTTTGCACCCGGCAAATGCAAAAAGCACAAACAATAATGCAAGTGTTTTTAAAACTATCTTCCCCATTGGTGCAAAAGTAAGGAAAGCAGATTAACTTGATGGTTCATACCTATACTTAAACGAACGCCAAAAAAGAATAAGAGTATCTTAGCACTACAAAAGAATATGAAGAAACTGTTATATACCCTGTTATTTATTGCATTTGCTGCGGCAGCACAGGCAGGTACGCATGCAGCAAAGGCCGACAGTATAACCGATTCGTGGTCATTCACAATTAACGGCAAGGAAATACCTGCCTTTACAATTGACGGTATTTCAACTTACCTGGTAGATAGCATAGCTGATAGCGACAAGATAATTATTGACTATTATACACAGCAGCCATGTACTAAATGCCAATGCAGGCTGCAGTTAAAAGATGAGAATGGTAAAATGCTTGCCATGATTCAGAAGAATGGCTTTGGCGAAGGCGAACCCTTCAGATTACCGGGCAGGCAGTTCAGGCAGCTTATGCACAACCATAAAATGTTCCTTTACTTTTCGGCTAACCCCGATGGATGGGGCACATGGGTTTTCCTGGGCATGGTAAAGACAGGTAAGTAAAACAGCTATTTACTATATTTACTTTATGAGACTTAAATTTTACCCGTTTCTATTTCTTCTATGTTCAGTAAACCTGCTGGTGGCCCAGGCCGATTCATACAACAGTTTATTGACGAAAGGAAAAGAAGATTGCGGGAAAGAAAAATATGATGACGCAATTGCCGTGCTTGATAAAGCAGTGGCCAAAGTGCCCGATTCTGCAAGGGGATACCTGTACAGGGGCATAGCCCGGTATATGCTTAAAAATAATGCAGGCGCGCTGACGGATTATGATAAGGCTATTTCAATCAATCCCAATTATGCAAACGCCTACTTTAACCGCGGGCTGGCGCGCTTCGATAAAAAGGAATACCAGCAGGCGATTGAAGATTACACCCATGCCTTGAAGCTTGACAGTACTATGTACGATGCTTATTATGAAAGGGGCAGGGTAGAGGACCTGACAAATAACTATACCTCGGCTGTACAGGACCTTGATAAAGCCATACAGCTTAATCCCAAAGAGGCGCAGGCTTACCTTGTAAGGGGAGGAGTGAAGGAAGAGCTTAATGATACGTTAGGCGCCATAGCCGATTATTCAAAGGTTATTGAAATACACCCCAATGAGTCTATTGACGCCTATTTTAATCGTGCCATTGACAGGGAAGAGATGGATGATATGGAAGGCGCTATAAGCGATTATTCTAAAATTATATCTATTGATTCAACCTATGTTGATGCTTACTATGCAAGGGCGGTTGACTGGAACGCCAATGAAAATTTTGAGAAAGCTATTATTGACCTTGATAAAGTGTTGAAACTCGACCCGGTTGATACGGTTGCTTATTATGCACGTGCGGTAGCCAAAGGCGATGGAGGCGATTTTAAAGGCGCGCTGGAAGACTTTAATAAATTCCTGAACCTTGTTCCCGGCAGCCCCGACGGGTTATATGGCAGGTCCATTGCCCGTTTTGCTTTAGCCGATTACGCCAACTCGCGCGATGACCTTGAGAAATCGATAGTGCAGCAACCGCAGAATGCCGATGCCTATATGCTGAAAGCGGCTATAGAAGATTCGTTGAAGGATTATAAAGCGGCCGCTGACGACTATTCAAAAGTTATTTTCCTGGCACCCGATGCCGATTATATTGACGAAGCTTATTATGGCAAAGGCATGTCGGAAATACTTGGCGGAAATAAAGATGCAGGCTGCGTTGACCTGGAAAGGTCTGTAAAGCTGGGTAATGATGAAGCTGAAGAGGCGAAAAAGAAATACTGTAAATAAAAACTACTCCTTTATCAGCCCGAAGTAATATAAGTCAATCAGTTTTCCATCACCTGTTCTGAAATCTTTTCGCAATGTACCTTCCAGCATAAAGCCATTTTTTTCGGCTACGCGCTTGCTACCTGTGTTATTTTGCGCTGCCCGCAGAAACAACTTATTCATGCCAAATACTGAAAAGCAATAATCGGTAATGCAGCCAACAGCTTTGGTAATAATGCCTTTGCCTTCGTAAGCTTTATCAATAAAGTAAGCTATCTCGGCCTTGGGTATGCGCCAGTCAATGCTTTTTACATACATCATGCCGGCGCATTTCTTTACGGCGGTATCATATATCATAAATGTAAACTGGTCCTTCTTTTCGGCTTCGGCTATTTTATCGGCCACAAAACTTTTAGCCGATGCTCTGTCCTGTACCCTGGCTGTAGTGCCGGGAAAGTAATCGGTGAGCCTTTCCCTGTTGGTGGCAACCAGTTCCAGTATTCCGGCCGCGTCTTTTGTTTCCACCGGCATTATTATATAGTGGTCGAACTTCATGCTGTAAATATGATAATAAAACCTGTAGCGTGATATTTATCACCCGGAAGACTGAGCGTTATCAGCCTTATTTGCTTGCGGCGGTCATAGCTTTACACGAAAATGAGGATATGGACTTGTTGCTGTTTTACCTGAAAGGCTTGATAATTGGTTTTTTAATTGCCGCGCCAATCGGCCCTGTGGCTTTGTTCTGCATTGAGAAAACTATTGCTGAAGGGCGCTATGCGGGTTTTGTTACGGGCCTCGGCTCAACACTGGCCGATACTATATTGAGCTCTGTTGCCTTATTCAGTATTGCCAAACTGACCGATATGTTTCTCGGGCATTGGTGGGTTAGGGCCATTGGCGCGCTAATACTCTTGTTCTTTGGTATACGCATGTTCCTGGCAAAGCCCAATATGGAGTCGGCCCAAAGGCCACCTAATAAGGAGTTGGAAAACGATTTTTTCTCAGCCTTTTTAATGAACATTGTTAACCCCGTTACCTTGCTGGCATACATAACTGTTTTCTTTATTATTGGAGCAGGTATAGATAAAATAGGATATGTAAACGCCTTGCCGCTTATAGGCGGCGTAGTATCAGGCTCGGCTTTATGGTGGCTTACCTTAAGTTACCTGGCAAACATTTTCAGGGAACGGGTGCACCAAAAAGGCATGAAGTGGATTAACATGATTGCCGGTATTGTTATAGGTACTATGGGCCTGGTTACGCTCTATTCGCTGGTGGTGGTGTAAGACCGGAAAATAACAATAGAAAATAACAATAGGCCCTTTCTGAACCCCTTTATTTGCGCGATGTCCATTGTTAATTACAATGAAATACAATGAGTCGCACAAGTGGCTGGTTATCAGTTTATTTTGTAAGTATCTGATAGTCAAATTGTTAATAATTGCTAGTTAATCATATCCCTAGCATCTCCACCGTATATTTCTTAAACCCCTCCAGCATTGTAACGTAATTTCCCGCATCAATTGCATTAATCAGTTGCTGCGCCTGTTCCAATATTGGTTTTACCCAGGCAGTGTCACTGTCTTTGTTACATTCAATCATAGTTTGCAGCATTAACCTGGCTTTAGTAGCATCAATATAGCACATGGTATATGATAATGCTTGTTGTATGTGAATGTTGTCTTTATCGCCTTCAGCATCATATTTAGTAAAGAAGTTTTGTTGCTGGTCCAGTTCCAGGAAACTCTTTTCTTCATTCTGTATCAGTGCAATTATTTCATCAATGGTTTCCGGTGCAGAAAGGTCGAACATTGCATGGCCCTCTTTATTTTTAAGCCTGTTGCCGAAAGTAAAATATATGTGGTCGCTGGGAAAATAAAGCGGCATTACAAATCTCCACAGGTAGCAATTGTTTTTTGCGCTTGATGCCTCAAGGCAATAGCCTACCAGGATATCTTTCAGAGGTATTTTGTAAATGAGTGAACTGTGGCTGGTAAAACCCGTCAGAGATTTTACTATCGTTTTATTTATCTCCTTTACTTTCATTAATATTTGCGCATATCACCATAGGTTATGGGCCATTTAATTTTTGTTTTCGCCCTGGAAGGTGGTATATCCTGCAGCACATCATCTACTTTTTCAGGAGTAACCCATATTTTCATACCGGGGTGGTAAGCGCTATCGCGCTCGCAAAGGGATAATACTAATATCGTATCTTTTGTGGCGTTAACACCAAGGCACCATGCAGAATATTCTCCGCCACCGCAATTATCAGAAGCAGGCACATAATCTATAATGGTTATTACCAGTGTATCGTTAAATGAGAAAAACCTCAGGCTGTCTTGCCCATAGTGCGTGCCTTCAGGCTCTTTATGCCGTTGGCCATATCCAAACGTAAAGCAAAACAGAAACAATAATAAAATGGTGTGGCGCTTTGACATAGAACTAATTCGCTTTTAACAAAGCTATTAAAAATGATTCTGGCCCAAACCCCTAAAGGGGCTTTAACTTCGCCATTCGGAATTCAATATCCAGTATTCGATATTCGAAGGTTACTTCACCACAACCCTTCCCTGTCCGATTAAATCGTTCTGTTCGTTAAGCACACGGTAAATGTAAATACCTGCGCTTTGTCCGCCGGGTAGGTTAACAAGGGTGCTCCATGCATTTCCGCAGCAAACGGGTGTAACTAAGTTTTCGTAAACCTTATCGCCAATTATGTTGTAAACTTCAACATGGGTAAGGCCTGTTCCGCATTTCGAGTTGGTGGTAATGGTAAATGCACCGTTGCAAGGGTTAGGGTAAACGCTTATGGTAGAATTCTCGGCAATAATGTTGTTAACTGAAGTGGGAGAAGGCATATATGTGGCAATATGATTCACCAGTTTTCCGCCTGCGCTGTCGAATTGTCCTGCTATATAAAGTGTTGAATTATCAACGCCCATAGCCAGTACGCTATTATTGGTGCCGCTGCCTAAGTTTGTCCAACTTGCACCATCCCACGAAGCTACGTTGCTTGCAGCGCTGCCGCCAGCCTGTGTAAATGTACCGCCCACATAAAGGGCGCTCGAGAAAGTTACAAGTGAGGCTACGTTACCATTGGTACCGCTGCCTACGGCTGCCCACGAGGCGCCATCCCATTTGGCAATATTATTTGCAGGTAAACCGCCGGCCTGTGTAAATGTACCGCCCACATAAAGGGCGCTGTTATATATTGTCATTGCGCTGATAAAACCATTAACACCTCCGCCCACAGCCGACCAATTTGTACCGTTCCACATGGCAATACCGTTTGCGGGTTTTCCTCCCGCGCTGTCGAATGTACCACCTACGTAAAGGTTACCATCTAAAAAGGCCATAGCCTGAACGTAGCCGTTTGTACCTGTGCCCAGCGTTAACCATTTCGAACCGTTCCATTCCGCTACATATCCTGCAGGTTTTCCGCCTGCGCTATCGAAGCCGCCGCCCACATAAAGGTCTGTGCTGTTTGAAATTAAGCTGTAAACCACCAGGTTGGTACCTGAACCAAGGGCTTTCCAGCCGGCGCCGTTCCATTCTGCAATATTGTTGGCCGATTTGCCACCTGCTTTACTGAAAAAACCACCGGCATACAAACCTGCACTATACGCGCAAATGGTATATACCCCGGCATTTGTCATTCCTGTGCCAACGGCCGACCAAATGTTACCGTTCCAATCGGCTATTCTGCCGGCAGAAACACCGCCTGCAGTAGCGAACGCCCCTCCCACATATAATTTACCTCCGTAAGTATAAAGTGCGTTTATGGGTTTATCGGTACCTGAACCAACGGTGTCCCAGGTCTGTGCATTTGTAATAAGAGTCAATAAGGTAAAGAAGCCAATAGAGAGTAGTGATTTTGTTTTCATATAGGCGTAACTTGTTTTCATTTGGATTGTTAATCTAAGCGCTATCATATACGTACCTAAACCGATTAATGTTACCCTTTCCGGGACTTTTTTGTAATCTAAAATCAACAGGGTGCTAAGGTGGCTGATAACCAGCCCCTTATTTTACTAAGTCCGTTTCGGATATCCCTGATTTAAAGCGCTTTTAGCAAAAAAACAGCGTAGGGAAAGGTAACTAATAGAAAAGCACACCCGAAAAGCCCTTTACGTAATTAACGGGGCAAACATTAAGTAATTGTGCATGTATGCTTAAAGCACCTCTATTTTACCTCGTATCAGGTAAAGCTGCAGTATTTCCTTCTTATGTATGGTAGATGGCGCAAACTTCGGGTTTTCGCTTTTCAGCACCAGTTTATTGTTATCGGTGTTATGGGGGGCAATATACTTAACCACGCAATAGTCGGGGGTAATAACCACGTAGGGCTCGCCGTGCATAATAAGGTTGCGGTCGTGTATATGCTTGCAAACCACTATATCGCCGCTGCGGTAGCGGGGGTACATGCTGTCTCCTGAAACACGCAGCGCCAGGGTGCAGTCAACAAAATATGGAATAGTGATAAAGTAGGCAGGGTTCACTACGTTGTCGCCATACTTTTTAATCATGCCGGCACTAAGGTGGGCATCATAATATGGTATTTTCTGGGCCACGTTCATCTTCAATCCTTTTGCCTTGGCCTGGCTCTGCTCAATAACGCGGGCCTGCTTTTCGTCCATAAACATGGGCGGCTCGTTGTTGAATACGTAGTTTTTGTTTATGTCGTAGGTGTCGCATATTTTATGTATCCATTTCAGCGGGGCGTTCTGTCCGCCTGAACGTATGCGGCTGAAAGATTGGGGGGCGTAGCCTATTTTTTTGGCTACCTGGTAAAGGCTTATTCCTTTCTGCTTCTTAAGCGTGTCGAGCGCTTCAAGCAATCGTTTGGTGTCGGGCGATGTTTTCATGGGAGGGTAGGTGTTAATAAATTATTAAGTATAATGTTTACTATGTATAAATAATTTGTTTATGTTTGCATTCAACATTTTATTGCACAAATATAAAATAATAAGTTAAATATGAACACCACTGAAAAAGAAATTAATTTAAATGCTAAAAAGCTTACCAATACTGATGGTAATGGGCCATCTGCCATAGTAAGGGAAATTAACGCTGTTGTTATAATGTTTCATACCACCTAAGTAACCACTACCACTAAGAACAGGCTGTAAAGCCATGAACATACCACTATGCTGCTTAACGCGCTTGAAATACTCGCCGCTATGCTCTTGCTGCCCCTGCTGGCAGAGGGAATAGTACTGTTTATTAAGAAAAAGTTTTAACCATAAACCACCATTTAACATGACCATTTCACTTGTAAAAGAAACCCATGCCGAAAACCGTAAAACCCGCTATTCAATTGAACGCGACGGGCAGTTTATTGACGGAACCCTTACAACCGATGCCGAATCGGCCAGGCGTATGTATGAAACCGTGAAGAGAACAGCCTCTAGCTCGGTTTGGCAAAGGGAAGTAATAGATACCGCGGAAATATGTAACAAATAATTAATAAACAAAATGTAGAATCATGGAACAATCACCCACCATCGGCAAACTGGCACAGGCCCTGTGCCGTTTCCAGGACAAATGCCATACCATAGAGTTTGACAGTACGGTAAAAGTCGCCACGGGCAACGGGCAGCAGTATTCATTTAAGTATGCAAGCTATCCTAAAATAATAGCCGCCATACGCCCCTTATTGTCGGAAAACGGACTTTCGTTTTCACAACCGGCCGAGGCCGACGGCTCGGTAACCACCCTTTTAATGCACGAAAGCGGCGAATACCTGAAAAGCTCGCTGCTTATACCCGTGCCCGATAAGGACCCGCAGAAAATGGGCAGCGCCATAAGCTATGCCCGCCGGTATGCCCTATCTGCGATACTTGGCCTTGCTACTGATGAAGATGAGGATGGCAACCTGGCAGCTGGAAATGGTATTGAAAAGAAAGGAACTGCCGGGAAGGTATGGAAAGAGAAAGACAAAAGCATAAGCGATGCCCGCCCGTGGATAACACAGCGGCAGGTAGAGCAGGCCATTGAGCGTATGGAAGCAGGTGAAAAGGATGTGTATGATAAAACCATTAAAACCTATCGTATTCGCCGTACTTACCGCACACAATTAGATAAGGTATACAAATACATTAACGAACATATAGCAGAGGAGGTGTAAGATGAAGTTCGCGATTTTCTTAAAAAGGCCCGACGGGGTTTATAAGGTATCGGGGTTTGAAAGCAGGATAACGGAGGCGTCGACGCAGCTGGCGCTTTACCTGTTCAGGCATTACCCGGTAAGTTTTTTCGACGATAAGCTTGACGAAGAGGGTAAGGACACCGAAAAGATATTGCGCGACAGCCGCAATGGGTTTATTATATGGCGGCAGGGCGATATGGAATGTAAAATGCCCGAAGGCTTTTTTTACGTTGATGCGGAAAAGGAGAAAAAACAAGATGAGAAGTGGTGGCAGGCGTCGTCGCCTAAAACTAAGAAACTGGTGATAGAAGTAGATATAAACGAGGCCTACCAGAAAGGATTCAGCGAGGGTTTTGCCAAAGGGCTCGACAGCGGGCGCGATGAAGGCTACCGCCAGGGGGTATTAGATTCAGCGGCTAACCCATACCTAAACTGATATGAACCATGACTGACAAAGCCGCATTTCTTTTCTATTCGCAGGATTTCCTGTTTGGCACACTGGCGCTGCCTATGGAAGACAGGGGCAAGTATATTACCCTGCTATGCTATATGCACAGCCATGGGCGGCTGAACGAAGAAACAGTAAAGCAACTGGCGGGAGAAATATCGGTGCAACTGCGTTCTAAATTTAAAGTAGATGAAAACGGCAACTGGTATAACCAGCGGCTTGAAACAGAATTAAAGAAGCGCGAGCGCTTTGTTAAGTCGAGGCGCAACAATGGAGAAAGAGGAGGAAGGCCGCAGAAAGAGCAAGCTACCTTATTTGATAATGTAACGGAAACTGTCGCCGGTAAAATACCACCTGCATCTGCTGATGTAAAACTATGCTTTATGGCTCGCGGGCTTGCAGCCATAGAAGCAGAATATGAAACCCTGAAATTCATGGCTCACTATACCGCTACCGGCTGGAGAACGGCACGGGGCGGACGTATAGTTAACTGGAAAGCGGCCCTTACCGACTGGCTCATTCACCGCAATCAATTTTTACAACATAATAAACAATCTAAAACACTTACAGAACAATGGCTGGCTTAACACAAATGCTGAAACAGGTGCAACATGACATCCTGAAGAAGTTTAACCAAACTGATGTTGAACTTCTGCAAAACATGGAAGGCAAAAAGATTTACGATTGCAGCGATACCGAAATAAAACAGGTGCTTGCATATTGCTGCCTTATGGTGGGTATCGACCGTCCGCCGGGCGATGACAAGAAAATGGTGCTGATTGCCTTTTTACGAAAGTATTATGGTACCATTACCAATAAACAAATTGGGCAGGCTTTTGAACTGGTGGCCGCAGGCGAATTAGGAACGGGCCCTCAGGAACATTATAATAATATGTCGCCTATGTATATGGGTAATGTGTTACGCGCCTATCTGCAAAAACTGAATGGTGTAAAGCAACGCTACGAAACCCGCAAGCGAAGCAACGATAGCCCTAAAAGCACACCTGAGGCCTACTACCGCAGGTTGGTGAAAGTAGTTGAGGAGTATAATGTCATTCCCGTTTTCTGGGCATGGGATGAGGTGTATGATTACCTGGCCGAGGCAAATGCTTTTTTATCCGATGCTTCTCCAGAAGTAAAAAAGGAAACGGTGATAAAATACTTTAAAGAGAAATACCCCGAAGCTATGTTGCAGATGCTGGGCATATAGATGACAACATGATTGAAGAATAACGATTACGGATTTAAGAAGTGATATCCCTTTTGGGGATAAAAGGAGGTTTAGATGTGGCAAAATAGTGAGACGTATTTACAATGGCTTTATATGGCCTATGAACAGTTTAAGAAATCGAGGTACTTATATAAACGTAGCTTTTTAGTGTACAACAGGCTTTACTGGGACAGGCTTTTCAGGCAGGAAATAAAGCGGGTGGAGAGGCTGGTGGAAACGGAGAAAATACTTAATAGCGAGGGGCTAATTAAAAATTAAAGATTAAAAATGACTGCCTGAAAACCCTGTATTATCTGTGGTGAAATGGATTTAAAACTTACCACAGTCCCTATAGCTATCGGGAACACAGATTGAAACACACCACAGATTAATTAGAAAGTGATATGGAGTTATTGCAGATGCGAATGATCGAACATTATGGTAAAGAGCCAGTGAATGGCATTTTTACCCATGTAATATGAGCCGCCAATAAGAATTGTTATAATAAGCACCATTATAATATGCTTTCTGTAGGCGATCATTGGCCCCTATATTAAAGTAAAGTGTATGGGTATATTAAATTGTACCCGTACAGGTTTGCCATCCTGCATGCCGGGTTGCCATTTGGGCATTGACGATATTACGCGCACTGCTTCAGCATCAAGGTTAGGGCCGTTCGGTACGCCACGTAATACACGCACCCCGCTAATTGAACCATCTTTTTCCACTACAAATGTTACGTACACAATGCCGGTAATTCCCTTTTTCTTTTCCGTTTCAGGGTATTTTATATTGCTGCTTAAGTAATCGTTTAAGCTTCCGTTTAAAAACTTAGGCATTTCCTGTACAATTGTCTTAGCTTCACTGGTATCAGCACGCTTTACTTTAATTGAGTCGTGTGTTTGGGCAGTTGCAAATGAAAGAGAACCTAGAAGGGTTAGAAGTAGGATAAATGGTTTTTTCATGGGAAAAGTGTTTTTTAAGAGCAATAATAAAACGTAAAAAAGTATAATTTATTTCACTACTACAATCTTCCGGTTCAGCACTGCATCGGAAGTAACTAGAGTGCACGTGTAAGTGCCTGCGGGCAACTTATCGGTAAGTGTATAGGTATGCTGGCCTACGCTTTCCATGCCCAGGTTTTTAAATAAAATCTTTTTGCCTGTTACATCGGTTACCTGCAATGTAACATTGCGGCAGGGGCGCTGCAATATATAGGCTATGGTAGTTTCGCCAATAAATGGATTAGGATAATTGGTAAGAAAAGATTTACTGTTCTTTATTCCGTTTATTCCGGTAATGCGCGTGTCAAGCTTATAAATAGTGTTTCCTGCTCCGTACATAAGTGTGTCGCCGAATTTGCGGAAGCGGTTCATATAAGGTTCAGGGTATGGTTGTCCTATGGTCATTACCCCAAAACTGCTGTCGAGTTTCCATGTAGAACCGCCATTAGTGGTAATGAATGATAGCCCCGACCAGCCGCCTATCCATCCAACGGTATCATTTATAAACCCTACTCCTTCTTCATCATATCCATAAATGAAAGGATATTCTGTCCATGTTTTACCTCCATCTGTTGTTTTCACAAAATAAGTATTGGTTATTTTGCTTTTAATAACCTCAAGTGCGCCATAACCTGTATCGCGGCTTGGGAAAACCATTTTCCATACATGGTCGCTGTCATTGCGGTGGGCATGGTAAACTGTGGTCCATGTATTGCCGCCATCAGTAGTATGCAGTATTACCGCGTTTGAACTATCCTGCCCTGTAATAAAGCCTGTATCCTTGCTCCAGAACCATCCATCAATTAATCCAACCGATGCATAGGCACTCATATCTTTTGTTACCCACGTTTTACCGGCGTCTTTTGTCATGCAAAGAACAGGGGGGCTGAAGTAACGTCCATAAGCATAAATTACAGAATCGGATGCTATTGATATTCCACAAATGCCTTTTGGCCTCGGTGACGGGAGGTTAACGGGTATAAGATGTTTTCCTCCATCGTGCGTGTAATATAAGGGTATGGTATCATTTGAAATGGAAGTGTCTCCTAAATTACCTATCCAGCCATGCAGTGAATCAATAAAGCCGACACAACGATAATAGGTCTGTGAACTATCATGATTAAGCGCCCAAGTGTTTCCGCCGTTGCGTGTTTCCCATATTTGCCCTAAATGTACAGCTCCACCTATTGGCTTTACCGCCCAACCTATTTTCGGGTTAAGAAAATAAACATCATCGAACCTGTATTCAGTAGTAGGTGCCGAAGGTAATGCCTGCCAATCGTATTGTGAAAATGCGGTTACCGACAGAAACGCTAAAGCAAGCAGAAAGATAAACCTTTTCATAGTGGATTCTTCACTTTACAAAGTTAATTAAAAACAAAGAAGTTATTACTTCAACGGCTTTATTTCGTAAATTTACAGTAACATATTTATAGAAATATGATAAACCGCTTATATAAAACTATTGTTATTACTATTGTCTCTTTTTTTTGCATCAATGATGCTTATACGCAAACATGGTTGCCTGTGGGAAGCGGTATGAACGGCGGATATATTTATACCTTATGTCATTACGATTCTGTGCTTTACGCAGGCGGAACTTTTATAGAACCTGGTAATCATATTGCGCAATGGAACGGTGGTTATTGGCAGGGATTAGGCAGCGGTACCAATGGATACGTAGATGCTTTAGGTATTTACAAACAAAGGTTATTTGTAGGCGGGTTTTTTAGTAGTGCCGGCGGTATATCGGCAACCGACCTTGTGGAGTGGAACGGGGCCAATTGGTTCGAGGGGGTATTAGCTGTACCTTCTTATGTGGTTACAGCTTTTGATACAATTAACAAGGACTTATTGGTTGGAAATTCAGGAGGTTTTACGTTTACGTATGTTGATTCTGCTTGGGGGAATTATGTTAATGGGATTAATCAGGTTAATGCTATGTGTATGTTTAAGGATAGTTTATATGAGGTGGGCTATAAAATAGTTTATCCTTTCTATGCCTACTTGGGAGAGAGTTTTATTGGATATTTCGGCGTAATGAGAAAAGCCGGTTCAAATTATTCATGGGCCAAAAAAGCAAAATTTACTTCCGTATCTGCCACAGCCGATTTGAATTGTATGGCTGAATATAACGGATACCTTTTTATAGGCGGAATATTCGATAGCATAAATGGAAGTCCGATGAGTAATATAGTGTGCTGGAATGGTAATACATTTTTGCCAGTAGAAAGTATAAACGGGCAGGTATATGCTTTGCAGGTATTTGACGGTAAATTATATGCTGGAGGCCTTTTCGATAGCGCAGGAGGGAAACCGGCAAATAATATTGCATGCTGGAATGGCTCTTCGTGGTCAGCATTGGGCCAGGGTGTAAATAATGTAGTGTTTGCTCTCGATACCTTCCAGGGCAATTTGTATGTGGGCGGTGGCTTTACCAATCCTTATAATTATATAGCAAAATTCGATACAGCATCGGATAATACGGTTCGTATCTTTCAGTCGGTATCTATTTTCCCCAACCCCACCAGCGGTATACTTTATATTGGCATACCTTCCGGCGCAATAAATTCTGAGCTTGAAATATACGATATGCTGGGCCAAAAAATGTATTCGAATATTCTGAATACTACATATAGCCAGCTAAACTTGCCGGGTTTTGCATCGGGCATTTATTTTTACTTAATAACATCTTCAAGCGGGAATAAGGTAGCAAGCGGTAAATTCATCAGGCTGTAAACTATAATTTTGGCAGCCTTGCAGGTAATTCATTTTATCTTCATGTTAAACATATACATTTGTGTTATAATTAATCAAAATTATACAACCAACATGAAAACAATCAAAGCAGCGTTAGTAGGTTTAATGATAATTGGCCTTGGCGCAGGCACTGTAAATGCACAGGACAAAGGAACTACCACCACCGCTACCAAAAAGCAAGGTGCTACAACTGACAAGAAGAAACCTGCACCGGCAGCAACTTCAGACAAGACAAAAAAGGCGTCATCAACATCGGGCCAACACCTGAAGAAAGATGGCACACCTGATATGCGTTATAAAGAAAACAAAGCAGCAGCAGGCGACAAGAAAAGCGATACCAAAACAACCCCGGCCAAGGGTGGAAGCCAGAAACCTACCAAAGCTGTAAAGCAGGCAGGCACCTCGGGCACAGCCAAGCAATAAAATAAACATGTATACATGGAAAGGGCTTCCGGCGAAAACCGGGAGCCTTTTTAATTTCCTTTAAATGTCAGCAGCCATTTAATGGCATCTGATTTATCCTGGAATATTTTTACAGGTGAATCGGGGTTTTGGGTCCGTGCCAGGTAATCTACCAGTATGCGTATACCTGTTCGGTTGCTGAATATAGCAGTGGCAATACGCTTGTTAGCCAGGTTTTTTTTCAGTTCTTCAACTGCTTCGGGGGTCATGGTGTGCACCGCGCTGGCATCTACAAGTACAATGTGCCTGGTGCCTTTCCCTAATTCATCGCAGGCTTTTTCGGCCTCTATTACGGCATTATGGTCAATATGCACGCCTTCAATTACTCTTTTGTGAATTATCCCGTGCTCATCTACTGAAATCACATCAGTTCCTGTATGTATAACCCTCATATAGGTAACAAAGATAACACTTTCTTCTAAAACGGGTTAGATTAAGGGTTTCATTTAAAGGTGCGCAACCACATAACTGCCTCATTTTCAGAAGAAAATATTTTTACCGGAGTTTTCCCTTTCATAAATGATGCGGTAATCTTCTGACTCAGATTTTCTGAAACTATAGCCGTAGCTGCCCGAGATGCGTTATGCGTGGTTTTAATATAGCGGGTTGCTTCGGGTGTAAGGGTGTGGAAATTGCGGGCATCGATAACGGTAAGCATTTTTTTACTGTCGTTAATAGAAAGGCATAACTCTTCGCATTCCTTCGCTTCTTTTATATCAATGTGCGCATCGGCTTTTACCCGCCTGTGTATTATACCATGCTCATCTTTTCTTATAAAATAGGTATTTGTGGCAAGTTCAGTATCAACCGGAATAGAGGCAGAGCGCTTCATGCTACGGCATTTATTTTTTTGAATGCCATTAACCATTTAGCTGCTTCCGCTTCCGTTGAGCAGAATTTTAAAGGCACCTTGGGATTTTTATTGTTTATTACATAATCAGTCATTATGCGCACGGCAATACTGTTTGACAGAATAGCCATTGCAATTCCCTGGGAGTTTACTATAGTGTCCTGCAAAAAAATCGAGCGCATCGTCGGTTATGGTAAAATGATGGCGAAGGTCGTATAACATTAATCTCTTTTCCGGCCCTGTGTAGCCGAGGGTCTGTTTAAATGACACCTTCAATGAATTCAAATCCACATGCGCATTATTATGAACCTCTTTATGAATGATGTCGTTCCCGTCTATCCATACATCGGCTATTGATGTAATGAGTTTATCCATTTTTTAGTTTTTTTCTAAATCGGATTAGGTTAGGGACCGCAGATTTATGTTTCTTCCTGTTCGTATCCTTTCTGAATGTCAAAAGCCACTTCAAGGCATCTTCCTTGTTGCTGAATGCCCTTATAGGAATAGGCGACTTTACAATCTTGTTCATATAGTCGATTGTAATGCGTATGCCCACTTTATCGGAAACTATGGCAGTAGCAATGCGTTGTTTGTCAAAAATATCTTTCTGGGCATATTCCATGGCATCTTCGGTAAGGGTAAAATGCGGACGGGCATCGTACAGAACAAGCACTTTTTTCCCCTCGGTTAATTCCCGGGTGGCTTCGTCAGATTCTTTAAGGTTTTCAAGGGTTACATGGCAGTTTTCCACTACTGTTTTGTGCAGAATTCCATGTTCATCCATGAACATTTCGCTGGTTTTGGTTTTTACCACTTTCATTTGCGTCGCCAATTTAACTAAGCAATCTTTTATTTCCTATCACAAAAATAAGCCTATTATCCCTTTTCCGATTACGTAATTTTCTTTGCTTACTCAAATAAAGGACGAAAAGAACTGTCACTTACTTTCCCCGGGGCAGGAATAATTTCCGGGTTTACGCAATTCTTCCTATTTTTGATATATATATGAAAACAGCAGGTTTATTTTGTTTGCTTTTAGTACTCCCGTTCTTTGCCATGGGGCAGGCTACGGATGATGTGAAAGTTAACAATAAAAAAGTAAAGGAAAAAAAGGGCATGCTTACCAATAACCCTGAAATAAAAAAGTCGAAAAAGGAAATGGCAAAGCAGGGCGATGTATATGGCAAGAAAAAGTACCAGAAAGAGGTAGGGCATAAACACAAAAAGAATAACGAAGACGATAAGGAGAAGAAGGAAGAAAAGAAGGCACTGTAACTTTACTATTTCCCCGGAAAACTTAAACATGTTTAAATAAAAAGCCCCGACCGTAGCGTCAGGGCTTTTTTATTATGTATGCAATCTGCAACTATTATTTATCGCCTTTTTCGGCTGGCTTAACAGGCTTAGGTGCGGGAGCCGGTTTTACAGGTTTCGTTTGTCTTTGCTTTACCGGGGCAGGTTTAGGTGCCGGAGCAGGTGCCGGAGCGGGTTTTGGCGCAGGTGCCGGAGCTTCTGTGTGCTCAGGAGCAGGCTTAGGTGCCGGCTCTACGGGTTTAGGAGCCGGTTCTTCCATCCTTGGTTCAGGCTTAGGTGCCGGAGCCTCAGTATGCGTAGGTTCCGGTTTAGGAGCCGATTCTTCCATCCTTGGCGCTGGCTTAGGAGCGGGCTCTGTATGGGCCGGCTCTGGTTTTGGAGCAGGCGCTTTTGGTCTAAGCAATTCAGGTGGTTCGGGCTTGGTAAGAACCTCGCGCTGGGCTACAGGCTTTACTTCGGCTATAGCTACTAGCTTTTTCGGCGCGGGCATAACACCCGGTGAAGAAGAACCAGTACCGGCTCCGGGGCCTGTAGCGGGTTTTATTACAGGGCGGTACAATACCACTCCGCCACCTGTTGATGTGCTGGCTCCGGGGCCTACAGCAGGGGCTATTTTCACAGGAGTTACCACCGTACCTGTAATTGTCGATACTTCCGTTTGTGAAGGGCCCGAGTTATATGTGGTCCTGCTGGAATTATCGTAATAATTATTGTTTATAACTGTGGAGTTCTGGTAATAATTGTTGTAATCCTCCCTGTGGCCGTAGTGATTATAAGGGTAGGGATCGTTTATATAGCGCTGGTCACAGAAAACCCAACGTTCCTGAGGAATATTGCTGTAGTTCCAGTCGTTGCCATAGCCTAACGGCGCCCAGCCATAGTAACCGTCGCAATGTCTCCAGCTGACCCAGGCAGGGGCCCACTCGTTACCGGGTATCCAGTACCACCCATAATAATTGTCGTAGTTCCAGCGGCCGTAGTGGAAGGTGGCCCATCCCCAACGGTAGTCCGAAACCCATGTCCAGCCATAACTGGTTAATACCCAGTGGCCGGCTGTAGAATAAGGTACAAAGTCAGCGCCGGCATTAGGCATCCATACATAGCCATAGCTGCCATAGTTTACCCAGTTACCGTAAGGAGCCAGTTCGTCGTAAAAAGTTTGCTGGCTTGTAGGCTGGCTATAAGATTCGGTATATGTTGGCGGAGGTGCAGGGGCCGCGTCGGGCGACACAACCGGTGCAGGTTGAGTATAAACGGGTGCAGGAGGCGGAGGCGCAGGTTGGCTATAAACCACCGGTTGCGGGGGTGGAGGCGGAGGTCCGCTGGCGACAGGCTGTTCTACTATGCAAGCTGCCAGGCTCATCATGTAAACTGCCGCAAAAATTAGTTTCAGTGTTTTCATGTTATTTAGGAGGTTATTTGTTGCTTAACGTTATGATTTATTGATACAAAGGTAAAAGTATAAAATGAATGTTAAATGAAGAATGGATTTTTTTACTCACATTAATTGACTACATAAAACTCCCCGGCCAGGATTGCTCCGTGAAACCGGGGAGTAAAAAAAGAAACTTATCGTTTCTTTCGCTGGCTGTTAGTGTTGTGAAGCAATATAGTTGCTAAGGTCAGATGCTGATGAATCGAACTGGAAAGCATCGTTTACCTTAAAGTAATTGCTTTTGTCGTAGGTATGGGCATAGGCAAACTTGGCAAAGTCGAGCTTGGTGTTTTCGAAGGTGAACAGTTTCATTATGCCGCGTACCTGTTCAGCAGTTACACAGTTCGAGCCTACAATTTGCTTGGCAATGTCGAGCTTGGTGTTTTCAAAGTCCTTACCCGAGATAGTGTTCTTTGCGCCCTGGTAATTGTCTTCGCTCATAGGCAAGCAGCCTGTGTTAGCCGGCGGCGGAGCGCCCTGGCTGTATCCATCAGTTGAAGACGATGAGGTGGTAGTTGTAGTTACCACCGTTGTTGATTGCACGGGCACGGTTCCATTTACACTTACGCCCATGTTCATACCATTCACATTCATACCCACAGTGGCTCCATTGGTGGTTCCGGCAGTGGTGGTTTGCTGTGTTACGGTAGTAGTAGTACCGCCAACGGGTTGGGGCGAGCCATAGTTAATTACCGTTTGGTTAGGGTCGGGTGGGGCGGCCTGTGCCAGCGGTACTGCCGATACATAGCGCAATACCCGTTCGCCATTGTTTTTGGTCACTACATTCATGGTCTCTTCCGTACCCATGTTCTGGTAAAATACGGTTTTGTCAATCGCGGGCTTGGTAGAGTCCTGGAAAATCAGCTTAAGCTTGTAGGTAGTAGCATTAAGCCCTGTTACTTTTACATTGGTCTGGGGGTCGGCATTTTGTTTAACGCCATTTAAAATAGCCCAGAATTTTTCTCCTTGCTGGTCAAACACTATAAGATTGTTGGTTTGAGCCGACATCTTCAGTCCCAGCGAAAGAAGAATGATGATAAGATTTGTCTTTTTCATGTTAATTTATTTTTATGAAACAAAGGTCATCCATTGCCGTCTGCTGCCAATATGCTATCTTAGGGGTTTATACCTAATAGCTAAGTAAAAATTAAGAATTGAAAATTAAAATCCCCTATAATAAAGGGTTGTAAGGATTTGATTGTGAATTCATAAATACCGTAAAATGAACCCCGTTTTAGTTGATACATACAAGAAATTAAGCGAAACACAGAAGACCGAACTGCACCAGAAGCATAAAGATTCGCTGGTAATGCTGAGGTTGCACGACTACCTGGGGCAGCTTACAACGGCTGATTTTAAAACATCTGACGCGGTTACCTATGTGTATAAAGGCTCGCACGAAGATTACCGCGTACTGGAGAACCGTTACTTTAAGTTGCGCAAAAAGCTTATAGACGATATGCAAAGCCTGTCGGGTAGCGCTGCACCCCAGCAGTTGCCGGAGGAAGAGGCCATACTTAACCAGTGCAAATACCTGCTTACTTCGGGCGATAAAAAGGAAGCGTACAAAAAACTAACTGCCCTTGAAGCCACTTGCTGGGAGCGCAATATTTTTGAATTGCTGCCCGCCATACTCGACACTATAATATTCTGCAACCAGGCTTTTAACGAACTGGCAAAAAATAAAGATGCCTATAAGCGCATGGAAAAAGCCATTGCCTTGCAATATGATGTTTACCGGGTTAATATGCTGTCGCGCCAGATTTACGATGTGTTTTATACCCAGGGCTTGAAATATGCAAAACCCCAATATACAGCATTGAAAGAGCTTGCGGAGAAGAACAAAGAGTACCCCCGCTTTTTAATGTGCTACCACTATATGAGTCTTTATTATAAAGCCAGCGCGCCCGAATACATTGATAATATGCAGGTGGTGAGCCGCCATTTAACCGAACTGAAAAGGCTTTATGCTGTGTACCCGCACATGCCCATGATGAATTACCGGGCCAATTATTCCAAGCACTTCCATTTTCACTTTAACCAGATTGCGGCATTCTTCCACAATAACCGATGCGAGTTTGAAGATGCTTACCAGGCTGTAAAAAAAATGTGGGATATGACACAAAGCTCCGATACTACTTACAAGCAATATAAAACAGAGGCGATTTATTTTAATTACATAAGCATGCAGTGCATAACGGGGCGCTATAAAGATGCCCTTGATACCTGCACTAAGTATGTTGATTTTATTAAAGGAAATAACCATCTCGACAGGTTGCCTTTCATCAATATGCTTAAACTGGTAACGTACCTGAATGCTTTTCCTCAAACCTTTAAGCTCGATGCCGCTTACCTGCACGAACAAGCTGATGAGTATATAAAATATGTGAAGAAACAGGAGAATATTGAAATACCCCTTTCGCATGCCATGTTTTATAAAGCCATGCTATACCTTACGGAAGGCAAGGTTGAAAAAGCAAAAACTATATTGTTGAAACAAGATATACGCGCTGCGCTAAAAGAGCTTGCTGTTTCAGATATTGTTGATGATATGGTAAAAACAGCGAGCACCGGGGCCAATTCAACCAGGTTGATGGAACTGGCTAAGAAAATACAATTGGCCAAAGCTAAAACCAGCAAATCAGAGGCTTACCAGTTGTTGCAGATAATGGGAAATTATGCCGCATACTGTATAAAAAAACAATAAAATATTTACCTGCTACCTGATTAATTTTTACCGAACTTTGCATTGCAAAATACCTGTTTATGAGCCTGGGGCATATTTTAAATTGTACATTCACCAATAAGTGCCCGCGCTGCCATGCGGCAAAAGTATTCGAGGGCAATAATCCGTACAGTTTCAAAAACGGCCTTACCATGTATAAAAACTGCGCATCGTGCGGGTTGAAATACGAGCGCGAGGTGGGATATTTTTATGGTTCCATGTATGTATCGTATGCCATACAAACCTTGTTGGTGAGTGTAATGTACCTGTTAAATGTTTTCTGGTGGAAAATGGAATCGCTCACCCTTGTATTACTTATAATTGGTATGGCTTTTGCCATGTTCCCTATTACTTTCCGATGGTCGCGCATAATATGGATTGCCTGCTTTACCAAGTATGAGCCCGAATATAAGGGCCATGCATGGCATGGGGAAAAGGGGAAATAAAATTGTATATTTGATTAAAATATACCACTATGAGAAAAATTTCTCTTCTTTTTATTTCAATTTTCAGTTTTCTAAGCTTCTCGGTTAATGCCCAGGTTGACAAAGGTGAATTCAGGTTTGAGGGGGTTTCTACAAGTGACAATGCATTGGTGCAAACGGGTGATAATGGTTACCTGGTTGCAGGAAATTTAGACTTTGACGGCCCGTGGGGAACAAATTTGTTTCTTGCAAAACTCGATTCGTCGGGAAATCCGCAATGGTCAGAACTTATCGGCGATTCAAGTCTTGATGTGGAGAATGCTTTGATTAAAACTACAGATGGAGGATACGCTATTACAGGTTATACCAGTAAAGGTGCAGGAGGTGAAGATGTATTTATTACGAAGTTAGATGCAGTAGGAAATATACAATGGATAAAAACGGTGGGTGGTGTTAATAATGATTGGGCCGGTCAATTATGTCAAACAATCGATAAAGGCTTTATGCTTTTCGGTTCAACATAATCATTCCGCTCAGGCACCTTTACTGACTTGTATATAGTAAAGTTTGACTCAGCAGGTAACTTAAAATGGACAAAAACAATAAGGGATTCAACTAATTCCATTGTTTTTCAATGTGTAACTCCAAGTGCCCTGGGAGGGTATATTATAGTTGGCAATGAAAATCCGGGCTCGGGAACAACATTAACGTATACTAAAATTGATGGTAATGGAAATGTGTTATGGAGGCATAGCATGGCAGGGCAATATATAGGCAGTAGTGGGGGAGTATTAACAATGACTTCTATAATTCAAATGAAGAATGGCAACTATGTTACTTTCGGTTCCCAGAATAATGTTTTAGGGTTAGCCATTATAACCGACTCACTTTGCACTAAAGACAGCGTAATGTTTGTGCCGCTTGGAGGCGGTTCCAGCAATGTTTATGTAAACGGGGCAGTAGCTACCAATGATGGTGGCTTTGCATTCACAGGTTTTACTTTTACTGACAGTATGTTTGTCATAAAAGCCGATTCGAATGCACACCTGCAATGGTATTATAATGAACCGGGGCCGACTTATACTCAATACCATGGGAATGCTATAATTCAAACAAAAGGGAACGGATATGCTATTGCTGGAGATAATAATATAGTTGAAAGTCCTGGCTTGCAATGGTACTGGGGCTATCTTTATAAGCTCGACAATAAGGGCTATGGTTGCAGCTATATATCTTCTCCTATATCATGGAGAGGTCCGGCTATGCATACAGTTGCATTTCCTTCTATAACCGATTCAACAGGTACGGGAGGTATAGCGGTTACAGGGCATTTTAAAACAGTTACCGGAGTTGGACCTGATAGCATAATATGTAGGGTACTCGGGCTCGACAATATTACTGCCCCGATTGGTAATGTGAAAATTTACCCTAACCCCGTGACCGAAAATCTTACTGTTAACATATCGGGCATTAATGCTGATAGAGTTCAACTTACTATTACAGATGAAGTGGGGCAGGTATTAATGGTGAGAAATATTAATTCACTAAACACCAACTTGCTTAACATTAACACTGCTTTATACAAAAGTGGGATTTACTTTATTTCATTCAAAACTGATAAGGGAACATTGACCGGGAAGTTTATTAAACTGTAAAAGGAAAGGCAATTTCATTATTAATGCCCATAAGTTCATATTAGTCTAAAAGAATATAAGGGCCATGCATGGCATGGGGAAAAGGGGAAATAAAGAATTTGACAAGTGAAGGCGCAAAATTCGATAAACAGGTGGATGACCTGCGCTAAATATCTAATTTGGATGGCTTTTGACGATTGTCGAAGAGTGCGATTACTTCTTTCATTATTTTTTTCTGTGGCTTGAAACAATAGCTTCATAACCGTGCTTCTCGCCCCTGTCAAGTTCTTCGATACCTCTATTTATCTCTTCTTTTTCAGATTTGGTAAGCTCATCCCAAAAATCGGTTCCGGCTTTAAGATTCTCTATTTGCTTAATAACCTTTTCGTCCTGTAACTTAAGCAACCATTCAATAAGGCTTAATTTTTGCGCCTGGATACTCATTTGATTATTTTTGTCGTAATCTAAAGCAAAGGTAGGAAGAAAAAAGGAATTGCAAAAGGCAATTGCATTACTAATGCCTAGGTGCTTATTAGTCTAAAAGAACTTAAGGACCATGCATGGAAGGAGGAGATGAAGTAATGCTGATACAGATAACTATCATGAGATGATATGATGATTGGGGGATTTGATAATTTATTAACCATTATATTTGATCAAGAAAACCACATAATGCAAGGAATATTTAATTACAGAATGGTGGGAGAAGTTTGTGCGCTGTTAGTTGCCATATTTCTTCCTCTATGCTCTTATTCACAAATGAATAATGTATTGACGGGTACCTGGGGCTTAGTACAATTCAAGAACCTATCGACAGGTGAAATAACCGATACGGCAGAACTTCACAATTATGCGAGGGAATATTACAACCATGTAAGATTAATATTTAAAGATAGTGCCGGTAGCGGGAGTGTACAAGGTCATTCTTTCTGTAACAAAGTGGAAGGAATGTATACCTTAATTGGAAATAATGGAATAATTTCAAGTGCTTTGGGAGGAACCATGGTATTTTGTTCATATGAGGATAAGCTGGATGATTCTTTCAAGTTGTTGTCAAGCTATAAGAGATTAAATGATACGCTTTATTTATTCTATAGCCATGATTCAGAAGAAATGGTTTTCGTTAAGAGAAAATAATCGGTATTAATAAAATAGAAAAATGGAAACAGAATATAATTACGTTACCAGGCTCGATATTAAGTACGGGCATTTTGAGAAGATAGACATTCCCCAAATGGTGAAGGAATGTAAGGACAAATGGTTCAACCAGACATTAACGCAAGTGAATGACAGTGTGGTGCGTGTGGGAATAGTGGAAGGAGAATATCATTGGCATAAGCACGATAACGACGATGAATTTTTCTTTGTGCTGGAAGGAAAATTATTTGTCGACCTACAGGACAGAACCATTGAACTGAACCCAGGGCAAGGTGTTACAGTTTCAAAAGGTGTGGTTCACCGCACACGCGCTCCGCAAAAAACAGTTATGCTAATGGTTGAAAATAAAGAAATTATTCCGACAGGGAATTGATTAATCTAGGTCGCTATTGGCTAAGAATTTTAGCAAATTACGGGTATCACTTTTTAAGGGGTGTTACCCGTTATTTGTTCTGGTTATCAATTATTTACGGAAAATAAAATGCCTAAAACTGCTACCCATTGCTACCCCTCAAAACCGGCTAAGAACATTCCTCCCCCTTCCCCCTCCAAAGGGGGACATCTAAAAAAATAATGCGATGACTCATTATCAAATCATCGCATTATTAAATTATCAAATCAGTTTTTAATGAGGTGTTCCTATATTATCGTTATACCATCCACCCCTGACCACATTGCTCCATTTCTGCTTGTAGTCGTTCATCAGGTTGTCATTTTTCTGCTGCGATTTTGTTAAGTCGCTTTGCAACAGTGTAATGTTCTGTATCTGCAGGTTGGTAGGCGGTGCATCCTGGTAGCAAACCGATACATATACCTTGGTTATTTTTTCACGCAGGCGTTCTTCGTCGGCAAATAACGATGTCTGCTTGGTGGCCATTAATGTAGCTTTGAATGTTTTCAGGCTGTCTAAAAAGGCATTCAGCTTTTTGTTGGTGCTGTCTTTGCTTACATATTTTTTAACAGTATCAATAGTCGCGTTCAGCTGGTCGGCCAGTTTGGCAAGCTGTTCGTGCATTTTTATGCAGTTCATGGCCGCGTCGAATTGGGCTTTGCGGTCGGCATCGCTCATCTTATCGTTAGGGTCGGCAATAAGGGTAATCTGTTCATCGTATTCTTTATCGCCAACAAATAATTTCACGGTGTAATTACCGGGTAATACCATAGGCGCAATAAATCCGCCCTGGTCAACCTTGCTGCCACCACCCGCTGTTTTAGGCGGTGTCATGCGTAAATCCCAGCCCACCATGTTTATTCCTTTGCGTTTTTCTGCGGGCAATTCCCTTACCAGGTTACCTTGCGAGTCATATATTTTAATGGTTACATCGGCCGACATTACCCTGCTCTTAAAGTAGTATTCAATAGGAGGAATATTATCAGAGTTCCCGGCCACCCATCCATCATGTTCAGGGAAACCGCCTTCATAATCGCCATACGAAAGTTTGATGGGCTTCATTGGAAGCAGGTAAACATCTTTATCAGCAATATCTTTTGTCATATTGCGGATAGGGGTAATGTTGTCGACAATAATAATACCGCGGCCATGTGTGCCAAGTATTAAATCGTTTGTCTTAGGTTGTATCTTTATGTCGCGCACCAGGGCATAATCAGGTATGTGGTTCTTCATACGGAACCAGTCAGCGCCTCCGTCAATTGAGCAAAATAGTCCACGGTCGGTACCCAGGAAGAGAAGGTCTTTGTTTACGATATCTTCCTTTATTTTATGCGCCCACCCGGTAAATTCCTTGCTCTCGATACGTGTCCATGTTTTACCCAGGTCAGTTGACTTGATGAGGTAGGTATTAAAGTCGCCATACATGTGGTTCTCCACTGTAGCATAAATAACCTTTTTGTCGTATAGCGAAGGCTCAATGCTGCTTATCCATGCATGTTTCGGTATGCCGCATTTCCAAATAGCTTCTGAGGTATTGGTCCATGTTTTGCCGGCATCGGTGGTAATCTGCAGGTTGCCGTCGTCTGTTCCGCAGAAAATATAGTTCTGGTCCAACGGGCTTTCAGCTACAGTAAATATGGTACAATAGTTTTCAGCCGCTGTATTGTCGGCGCTCAATCCGCCCGATTCTTCCTGCTTCTGCTTGCTCTTGTCATTGGTAGTCAGGTCAGGTGAAATACGCATCCATGTGTGTCCCTGGTCGGTTGACTTATAAAGGTACTGGCACGACATGTATAAGTTGTGCGGGTTATTGGCTCCCAAATAAATAGGTGTGTTCCAATTCCAGCGCAGTTTGTCTTCTTTATCGGTTTGCGTGGGTTGTATGTTAACTGTCAGTCCTGTTTTTACATCCACTCTTCCGGCTTCGCCGCCTTGTGCTTCTGCATATACACTGCGGAATGAATCGGTAGGGTCGGGCTGTGCCCAGAAACCGTCGCCGCCGTAAAGCGCGCGCCAGTCGCCATTGCTAACACCTCCGTACCATTGTGATGGGCCTACCCATGTACCATTATCCTGCAAGCCGCCATAAACGTTATATGGTTCTTTGGTATCGTAAGCTACGTGGTAAAATTGTCCTACAGGCAGGTTCTGAATAAATGTCCATGTGTTGCCACGGTCGTTGCTCAGGAAAACACCACCATCGGTTCCCAGCCACACCTGGTTGGTGTACATGGGGTTAATCCAAAAGGCATGCATGTCGCTATGCACCCATCCACCTTCGTTACTGGCTTCAGTAAACGAACGTCCGCCATCGTCGCTCATAGATAATACAAAAGCAGGACGGTAAACACGCTTGTCGTCTTTAGGGTCGAAGGCCAGTGTGCTGAAGTAAAACGGACGTGCTTCCACATTTGATGTTGATGCTTCTTTGGTCCATGAGTCGCCGCCATCGTTACTTACAAACAGTTTGGTGTCTTTCGCTTCTACTATGGCTAATAAATGGCTAGGCTTTGAAGGCGATACTGCCACTGCAATACGGCCAAGTGTGCTATCGATTTTTACTTTTGAATGTTTGTCAACAACCGCAGGAATATCGAGGAAGTTATGGTTTGCAATTTTGTTCCATGTTCTGCCACCATCGGTGCTTTTGTACATGCCGCTGCCGGGTCCGCCTGAATTAAAGGCATAAGGGTAACGGCGGAACTGCCACATGGTAGCAATAAGTATATCGGGGTTTTGGGGGTTCATTACAATATCGGCACAACCGGTTTTATCATCTACATATAATATCTTCTCCCAGGTTTGTCCGCCATCGGTGCTTTTATAAAGGCCGCGGCTTTTGCTGTCGCTCCACAAAGGGCCGGGTGCAGCCACATATATAACCTTGTCGTCGTTAGGGTTAATTAATATTTTACTTATGTGCTCGGTACTATCTAATCCAATTTTGGTCCAGTTGTCGCCACCATCGGTGGTTTTATAAAGGCCGTCGCCATAGCTTACGCTGTTACGCATATTACTTTCACCTGTACCCACATAAACCGTATTGGGGTCATTCTGGTCAATAGCCAATGCGCCAATGCTAAGGCAATATTTATCGAACACCGGTTTAAACGAAGCGCCTGCATTGGTTGTTTTCCAAACGCCACCACCCGCAGTACCTACAAATAATGTTTTACCATCCTTATTATATCCGTCAATAGATGTAATACGTCCGCTCATAGTGCCCGGGCCAAGCCAGCGCGCTTCCAATGAACTGAAGGTATACGAGTTGATTTGCTGCGCGTTACAGAGTTGAAAGTTTGTAAAGCAGAAAGTTCCTAAAGTCAATGCTACCATTGAAACTTTATGAACTTTAAAAACTTTAAGAACTGTATTTTTTTTCATGATAGTTAGGTAATGATTATTTGGAAGGTTTAAAAAGTTTCTCGTTTATGTCGCTGTTTACTTTAATTGCCTGGTAGCGTACATTACCAATCTGCATAGGGAAAATGTAACCGTCGGCCGTTTTCTGGTAAACGCTGTAATCGGATGCCGAAGTAATGACCCGGCCACCCATGCTCGATTTTAAGCGCACACGCATTATATAATATGAATCGGGGTCGAAGTAGAATGTTTCAACAAGGCTGTCGTTTATTATTTCCTCCAGCTTATAGGCTTCTGAGCCTTCAATTTCATCGGTACCTTCATAGTTTACTTTATAGCCTTTGGCCTTATAGTTAACCAGGGTTCCTTCCAGGTCGAGCCCGGGCTGGCTGGCGGCAACCATGTTAGCTGTTAAGGGTTCGGCCGACTTTCTTCCGCGTGTAGGGGCATAGCTCCATCCCGAATCGCGCCTTACAATTGTAAAGTTGGTAATTCCGCTTATCGAAGTTTCAGTGCGCATGCATTTGTTACTTACTACCCATTTGCGGGTAGGTATTTTGCGGCCGTTGGCATTAATAATACCTTCCATATATATGTTCTTTATGGAAGCAAGCTTATCGGCCCCGCCCATGGCAGTTACATAATTACTGATAACCTCGTCGGCTGTAAGCTTTTTTTGACGGTGGTTTACAACCGTAAAAGCAAAAGCCACCAATGCTGCTCCTGATACCAGGGTTATGGAGATAATACGTTTCAACCGCTACTTATTGTTTGGTCGGGCTGAAGAGCTTAGGATCCATATCGGTATTAATCTTTACGGTTGTGAATTTTACTTCGCCACCCATATCTCCGCCCTGCGACATGGCAAATACATACCCTTCAGGGGTCTTTTGGTAATCGCTTTTATCGGTATTGCCTTCAATTGTTTTACCATTCACCACTGCTTTTTCGTGAACACGTATTACATAATATGTTTCGGGGTCGAAATAATATGTTTCGGTAAGGCTGTCGCTCAGTACAACTTCAATCTTATAGGCTTCGGTGCCATCAACATCATCTTTACCTTCATAGGTAACTTTATATTTCTTCTCTTTATAATGAAGCAGTGTTCCGCCTTCTCCGTCCAATGCCGATTGTGAGCTTTTTACCTGGTCGGCTGTCATAGGCTCTGCCTGCTTCTGGCCTGCAAAGGGGCTGAAGTTCCAGCCAGAATCGCTACGTATAATAGAGTAGCCCGTCATACCTCCGAAGGTATATTCGGTGCGCATGTCTTTATTCAGCACTATCCATATTTTCAAAGGAATCTTCTGTCCGTTGGCATCAACGCTTCCTTCAAAATAAATATTTTTAATGTTTTCCAGTTTTTTTCTTCCGCCAATAGCGTCGGCATATTTATTAATAATATCGTCTGCTGTTTGGGCTTTAGTGCCAACTGCCGCAAAAGCAAGCGTGGCGAATAAGAGGATGCTTTTTTTCATTGGATTTGTAAGGTTATTAGGCTTCGAAAGTAAATATATGCTTTCAATTGTAAAACAATTTAACATCATTTAACAGGCTAAAGGTTGAACAAAAACTATCTACTTAAAGGTTTTACCTATCACATTTTAATGTTTACCCCACCGGAAATTGCTTTTACCGAAAATGAAATAATGGGAAGCCCCGAAGTGTCTATTTTTGAGGCTTTAAGGGCTTAAAAATGCCTTAAAACACTAATTATCACGATATACTAGTAAAGGATAAGATGAAAGAGGTGATTAATACGATATTAACAATAATTTAACATTTTGTGAGTAAAATAATTTACTGATAATCAATTATTTAGATTGCTAAAAAGGTTAGCAACCGGTTAAAACATGGTATAGGCATAACTTTCGGTAAATAAATAAATATACATTTGGCGGCATTAATTTAATCCCTAACTAAACTAAAACACTAAGTCCTATGAAACAAATCGTACGCTTAGCCACTGTGTTATTAACTATGGTGCTCAGTACTTCCATGTACGGACAAGGCCATACAATAACAGGCACAGTGAAAGACGAAAACGGAAAACCATTACCCTTCCTGGCGGTAACGGTTAAAGGAGAAACGGTTGGAACGTATACTGATACGGCCGGCAAATTTACCCTTACCGTTGATGACAAAGCCAAAACCCTGGTATTAAGTTACCCGGGCCTTAAAACCCAGGAAGTTGCTGTTGCTGACAACCTTACTGTTACAATGGGTTCTGACGCCCTCGGTCTTAATGAACTTGTGGTTACGGCTGTAGGTATAAGCGCAGAAAAGAAAAGTTTAGGCTATGCTGAACAAACTGTTGGCAGCGAACAATTAAATACTACCGGTACCAGCAACGTAATGGGCGAACTGGACGGAAAAGTAGCAGGTTTGCAGGTTATCAGCAGCTCGGGCGATCCGGGAGCAGGAACATATATTAACTTACGCGGACCAACATCATTAACAGGTAATAACCAGCCACTGATAGTTGTGGATGGTATTCCTATTGATAACTCTATTAATAACTACGACCCTACGTTTGCCGGTTTCGGCGCCGGTGGAGCTGCTGGCCAGTTAAATGGCGGAACACAGCCTACCAACCGTGGTTTAGATATTAACCCAAGCGATATAGAATCAATAACAGTATTAAAAGGCCCTGCCGCAACTGCATTATATGGTATTTCTGCTGCAAACGGAGCGCTTATTATTACAACTAAAAAAGGACATAAGAATACTGACGGCTCTGCAGGTGTTGAGTTCAACTCTTCACTTACTTGGAGCAAGGTAAGCCAATTGCCTTCGTACCAGCAAACTTATGCACAAGGTTCATGGGCTGACGATGGGGTTACAACTTTCGGAACAGACCCATCAACAGCTACTTATTATGGACCTACCACAGGAGAGCGTCTTTCATGGGGACCGCCAATAAGCTCTCTTGCTTACAACGGAATTCCTGATGCTTATTACAAACAAGGAGAAATTGTTCCTGCCGGGCCTGGTTTAGCTCCTGCCCAGGCATACAGCCCTTACGATTTTTTCCAGACCGGCGTAGCAAATGATAATAACATTTCATTTTCTGGTGGTAACGATAAATCATCTTTCAGGATGTCGCTTGGTAACTTGTACCAGACTGGTGTTATTCCAACCACCTCTTATAATAAGACAAACATAAGCCTTACCGGAACCACAGCACTCAGCAAAAAGCTGAAAGTTTCTTCTGGTATAAACTATGTAAGGTCCACAAATAATAAAGCCCAGCAAGGTAATAACACCTCGGGTGTAATGTTCCTTGTACGTACTCCGCCAAGTTTCGATAACTCAAACGGCAATGGAAAGAACGCGGTGAATGTTACGAATACATACATGTTGCCAAGTGACTCAGAAAGGGATTACCGTGGTGGAACACCAGGGTATGATAATCCATACTGGTCAGTGAATGAAAACACATTCGTTTCAAACCTTAACCGTGTATTTGGCTTCACCCAGTTAGATTATAACATTAACGACTGGATGACCTTAACATATCGTTTAGGTGGTGATGTTTATGCCCAAGACGATAAGAACTATTATAATCCGCTATCAAACTCGCTTAATTCTCAACTTGGCGGTCTTTATATTACTGATTATATTAACAGTTCTATTAACTCTGATGTTATTTTAAATATTAATCGTAAGCTTAGCGAAAAGTTTAACCTTAATGTTGTATTAGGTCAGAATTACCAGACATATACCGATGATACCCGTTTAGCGGTAGCAACCGGTTTAACACTGCCTAATTTCCCTGACTTAGCTAACGGTACATCATTTGCCGGAACTACTGAAGGCGAAGTTCAATATCGCCGTTCAGCATGGTATGGCCAGGCGGTACTAGGTTATGCCAGCCAGTTGTATCTAACTATTTCGGGCAGGGATGAAACAACTTCAACCCTTTCTCCCAGCAACGACAACTTCTTTTATCCTTCAGTTGACTTAGGATGGGTATTTACTGAGACATTCAAAATGAACACGAATAAAATACTCCCTTATGGTAAACTTCGTGTTTCTTATGCTAACGTAGGTAAAGATGCTCCTCCTCAATCACTCACCACGCCTTTCCGTGTGGCAGGTGTATCTGACGGATATAGCACAGGTGTTACATTCCCATACAACGGACTGCCTGGTTATGCTACTTCACTGGCACTAGGTAACCCGGGCCTTCTGCCTGAGTCAACTGCGGCTACCGAAGTGGGTCTTGACCTTGCTTTCTTAAAGAACCGCATAAGCTTAAGCGCTACCTATTATAGCGAAAAGACAACGAACGAAATATTAAGTGTTCCTCTGCCTCCTTCAACAGGTTATACATCGGAAGAACTCAATGCCGGTATTATTACCAATAAAGGCGTAGAGCTTAGCTTAAATACTGTTCCGGTTAAATTAAGCAATGGTTTTGAATGGGACTTAGGTCTCAACTGGAGCCAGAATAAAAACTTAGTGGTTCAACTTGCACCGGGTGTAAACAGTTTATTACTCGATGCACTTGGAACCTTGTATGATGTTCCCGGTTATCCTACAAGCGAAATATATGGTACCGACTATGTACGTACTTCTGCTTACAATCCTGCAAATCCTAACCAGGGACTTGTGCTGAACGACCAGCCAGGACCAGGTTACGGATTGCCTATGGCATCACCTAATTCACCCGGCCCGCTTGCATCAAGCCAGCCAAACTGGATTGGTGGTTTAACAACCAGTTTCAAATACAAAAACTTTGAACTGGGCGCTGTAATGAGCATTCGTTCGGGCGGTTATATGTGGGATGGTACCCTTGGCGCAATGCAGTATTATGGTACAGCTGGTGTTACTACCAATCGTGGACAGGCATATACTCCTCCTTCAGGAGCGGTATGGGGTCACCTTGGTGGACCAAATGGTACAACAGTTATAGTAGATCCTACGGCAATGACGGAAACAGCTAATTATAGCCAGTACTATTACCAGAACCTGACAAGTATTTATGGCGGGTTAACTACACCAAATATTTATCCTTCGGGCTATGTTCGCATAAGCCAGATAAATTTTACGTATACCCTTCCTAATAAACTTGTTCGCAAAGCGCACTTTACAAAAGCTGCAATTACTTTGTTTGCAAATAATCCGTTCTTGTGGACAAAATATCCGGGTGTTGACCCTGAGACCAGTTTTGCAGGGCCTGCCAATGCGCAAGGCGAAGATTGGTTTAACAATCCGGGTACCAAGAGTTATGGTTTCCGTTTAAACCTTGGACTATAATATCCTGAACGTTTAATAATTATGAAGACAATGAAAAACATCAGATTCAATATAATATCAGCAGTAGCTGTTTCAGGTATGTTGTTGTTTGCAACATCGTGCAGTAAAACTTTTTATACCAAAGCAAACGTAAACCCTAATCAACCCAGTGTTGTTCCTCCAAGTACACTGTTACCCATGATTGAGGTTTCTCTTACCTATGCTATGGGTGGAGACGGAGCCAGGTATGCGGGTATATTTGACCAGCAGGGTTACGGTGCAAACCGTGAGCAGGCTGCCATTCAGGCTTACCAGATTACCGGTACAAACCTTCCTGACAACTTCTGGAATAATATGTATGCCAATGATATGAATAATGCCTATACGTTGATGAATATGGCAAGTTCAAACGGGTATAACAGGTATGCGGGTATTGCCAGCATACTTATGGCCCATTCTATGCAATGCACGGTCGATTTCTGGGGTAGTGTTCCATACTCACAGGCTTTCCTGGGGTCGGCGAATATAAACCCGGCTTACGACCAGGATCAGGCTATTTATAATAATATGATTAGCTTGCTGAATATAGCTATTGCTGACTTGCAGAATCCAAGCCCGGGTGCTTTGATTCCTTCAGGCGATGACTTGATATATGGCGGTAATGCACAATTATGGATTGCTTTTGCAAATGCTGAAAAGGCCCGTATTTACATTCACCAATGTAAGCATAGCAATGCAGCTATGTGTACCGCTGCATTAGCAGCTGCAGATAGTGCTATTGCAGAAGGATTTACAAATGCGCAAGTTACCTATTCTGGTATTCCTAACAGCAGCCCTGTGTACCAGTTTAATACCGGATGGGGTGATATAACCTATGTAACTTCGGGTGGCGTTCATGCTACGTTGTATGATACCATGGTTGCATTGACTGATCCACGTGTAAATGTGTATTTCGATACAGCTGGTTCCGCAACTGCTGCTACTCCTGTGGTGGGAATGGGCGCATATTACGGAAGCCCTAATTCTCCCGTAGAACTTATTTCGAAGGAAGAGGTAGAGTTTATACAAGCTGAGGCTACCTTAAGAGGTGCCGGTTTAGGAACAATTGCCCAGGCGCAGATTTATTACGCTAACGCAATTACCGATAACTTTACTAAATTGGGTATTGCCGCTTCTGCTCCTGCTTATATAGCAGCCAACCCGTTACCTGTAGCTAATAATGCTGCGGCACAATATGTTGTTGGAAAACAAGAATGGATGGCTTTATTTATGAATCCTGAAGCATGGGCTTGCTGGCGCCGCACAGGTGCACCTGCCCTTCAAAGTGCAAATGTGGGCCTTCAGATACCGCGCCGTATGGTTCTTCCTAACGACGAGATTACATTGAACGCTAATGCTATTCAGAATGAAACCTTATGGTCTCCTATTATTTTCTGGGATAAATAATAACATTGTTTTAGGTTAATTAAAAACCCCTGGCTTTATAGTCAGGGGTTTTTCTTTTAGCGGTATTTCTTAAATGTAATCAACAATTGTATATTTGAAAAAAAATGTTCGTTATTGTTTACTAACTAATCTTTTATAGAGATTTGCGGTACAGAATTCAAATGGTACTTTTCTTGCGGAAAAATATTAAAACGGTATTTAAGGCAGCATCTGTTGCAATAATTATGCTTATTGCCAGCAATGCGGGCTATTCGCAAGGGCAGCTTGCGGGGCCGGCCTGCGCCAAAATAGGTGCATTCACCGGTGAAAGCGGCAACGAGGATAACACGCTTACATGGACAACCACCAGTGAAACGGGCAGCAGTTACTTTACGCTGGAGCGCTCGTGCGACCATGTAAACTGGGAGGAAGTAGGCAAACTGAAGGGCGAAGGTAATTCATCACAGCAATTATCATATTCTTTAAAAGATGAAGCTGCTTTCCCCGGGTTTACTTATTATAGGGTTAAAGAGGTAGCAACAGATGGCAGTTTTGCGTATTCGCAAAGTATTGTGATTGAAAGCAAAATGAAAATATCGCTTGAAATATACCCCAATCCTGCCGCGGGCCTTGTAAAAATTACGGTGTTGGGTAAAGAGAACGAATATTCCCACGTTTCGGTTAAAAGCCTTTCGGGCCAAATGCTATTCTCGGCCGATGTGGTTAATAACCTGCCGGTTGAGCTTGACCTGGAAGAATACCCTGATGGTGTTTATACCGTTGAAGCCAAGGATAATACAGGCAGCGTTATAAGCAAGCTCATTAAAAAGTAAAATCGTACTTATGTTTCCTTTCTTTTTGTATTTATAAAAGTTATTACTTTTATAAGCGCAATAGAATTGCATTGATGGTTACCCGCGTAAATATAAAAGAAGAAGAACTGGTGGCGCTGCTGAAAAGTGGTGATGCGAAAGCCATGGAAATATTGTATGATAATTATTCTGCCGCTCTGTCGGGCATAATATATCGTATAGTGGAAGATAAAGAAACAGCCGAAGATGTTTTACAGGAGGTGTTTGTTAAAATATGGAAAAATATTGCAGGTTATGACCGTGGCAGGGGAAGGCTTTTTACCTGGCTTGTAAATATTGCCCGCAATGCGGCCATTGACAGTATGCGGGTTAAAGACTATAATATAAAGAAACAAAACCGCAGCATTGATAATTCCGTACGTTCCATTAACAGGCAACACAGCGTGTCGACACCAATTGACCATATTGGATTGAAGGGGATTGTTGATAAGCTGAAGCCGGAATATAAAATACTGGTTGATAAGCTTTACTTTGAAGGGTACACGCAGGAAGAGGCGGCTGAAGAACTGAACATACCGCTTGGAACTGTTAAAACAAGAATAAGGGCTGCCATAAACCATTTAAGGGAGATGATGAAATGAACCCTGAAATAAAAACATATATAGAATCGGGTATACTAGAGGCCTATGTGCTTGGCACCCTCAGCGCTGTTGAATGTGCTGATGTGCAGGCTATGGCAATGAAATATGTTGAAATAAGGGATGAGATTGAGACTATTGAAAACAGCCTGAAAATTTATGCCGAAGCCCAGGGGCAGCCTTTATCGCCCGGCCTGAAGGATAAGGTGATGGCTGCTATAGAAGATGAGGGCATTACCCGTATTGATGTTGTAGAAGACAAAGAGCATGATCCGCGTAACAAATTTATGTGGAGCATAGCTGCTTCCTTCCTGCTGTTTTTTAGTATGATTTTCAATATTTATTTATATAAGCGGGCATTGAGCGACGAGAGGGATATTGTACAGGTACAAAAGAGAACGCAAAAGTCGGACAGTACAATAAAGCAAATGGTGGTGGCCTATAACCAGGCCATGAGCGATATGGCAGTACTGAAGGACCCTATGTACAAAATAGTGGAGATGAAAGGGCAGCCCGCCTCGCCTGAATCGAAGGCAATGGTTTGTTTTTGCCCCGGCAGCAAACTTGTTTATTTCTCTGCAGAAAAAATGACTGAGCCACCTAAAGGCATGCAATACCAGCTTTGGGCCATTGTAGATGGCAAACCTGTTAGTGAGGGCATGATAACTATGACTAACGGCTTGCATAAAATGAAAGACGTGGCCGATGCCACTGCCTTTGCCGTTACCCTTGAAAAAGAAGGCGGCAGCGATACCCCGCATGGCGACATGATTGTGATGGGCTCTATTTAATAAGGAATTAAAAATTCGGGATTATATTGAATTCGTAATTGTTGATTCCTAATTCCTAATTAAAAAATCCGCATAGCGGATTTTTACGTAAGTAGTTTAAAATGCAGAACTATGAAACGAATCATTTTCACATCAGCGGCTATATTTTTTACATTTGTAAGTAATATATATAGCTGCAGCAATGCAGGGCAAAGTAAAAACCAAAACCCGGAACAAAATACCGATACTATGAGCACAACGTTTGACCCGAAAGATACAAGCAAGCATTACGAAACAGCCATTTTTGCAGGAGGCTGCTTTTGGGGAGTGCAATACTTTTTTGAAAAAGCCAAAGGCGTTGTAAATACCGAAGTGGGTTATATCGGAGGGCATGTTGATAATCCGACTTACCAGCAGGTATGTTCGCATACTACCGGCCATTATGAAGCCATTCGTGTTACTTACGACCCTAAGGTTACGAACTACGAGGCTATGTGTAAGTTGTTCTTCAACATACACGACCCATCACAAACCGACGGGCAGGGCCCTGATATTGGCGAGCAATATATGTCGATGGTATTTTATATGAACGACAGTCAGAAGCAGATTGCCGAAAAGGTGATGAAAGTTTTAACTGACAAAGGATATAAACTGGCTACACAACTTAAATTGGCTACCACCTTTTGGGTTGCCGAAGGCTATCACCAGCACCATTACGATCATGAAGGCACTACACCTTATTGCCACAGGTTCCAGGATAAGTTTAACTGATATAATATAAAGGACGGTTTGAAAGCGGGTGTATAATTTTACCCCGCTTTTTTCGTTAGCTTTGTTAAAATACCTCCGTATGATAAAGCTACCCACTGTTCAAACTGTTGCAGGACAATTATTAGGCACGTTTAAAAGATTTCCGCTTACCATTCTTTGCGGTATTGTTGGCGCTGTAATGCTCAGCCTTATTACAAGGCACGACTGGTGGTATTATAACCACGATTCAGGGTTAATATTAATGTATTCTAAAATAGCCATGTGCGCTGAGTTGGGGCTTTGCATTACTATGGCTGCTTCGTTAATTGCCGAATCGAAGGGATATGATATTAAGCAGCGGATTATTATTGATGTAATAGCCATCGGGTTAATTGTAGCGTATTACTTTACCATAAGGCGGTATGAGCATTTCAGGACAGAACATTTTACACGTTTCGGGCTATATGTAATTGCCTCGCACTTACTTGTGGCTTTTGCCCCGTTTACCGGTAAAGGACAGGTAAATGGGTACTGGCAATTCAACAGGGCGTTATTCCTCAGGTTCTTACTTTCGTTTCTTTATACGGTTGTGCTTTATGGTGGCATTGCACTCGCCATGTGGCTGCTCGACGATTTGCTGCATGTAACTATTCATGGCCACTACTATGCTTACGCATGGTATTTTATGGTGGGTATATTCAATACTGTATTCTTTCTTGCAGGTGTTCCTAAGAATATAGCCGAGCTTGATTCCGATACTACATACCTGAAAGGGTTGAAAGGGTTTACACAATTTGTATTGCTGCCTTTGGTGACGGGGTACTTGTTAATCCTCTATGCTTATTCACTGCGTATTATACTTATTGGCAGCTTGCCAAAGGGCTATGTATCATACCTGGTGTTGACTTTTTCAGGAATAGGCATATTGTCGTTATTGCTTATTTACCCCGTGCGCAACCTTGATGAAAACAAATGGATAAAAATTTTCTCGCGTTGGTTTTACTGGGCGCTTTACCCGCTTATTGTTTTGCTGGGCTTTTCTATCTATCACCGTGTGCATGAATATGGGGTAACTGCAGACAGGTATTTTATAATAGTACTCGCGGTATGGCTCGCCAGTATTGCATCATATTTCCTTTTCAGTAAAAGAGAAAATATAAAAGTAATTCCAATTTCACTCTTTATTATTGCTGTACTTTCTTCTTTTGGCCCATGGGGCGCGTTCAGTATTTCTGCTAAGAGCCAGTTAGGCCAGTTAGAGAAAATACTGACAGATAATAAGGTATTGGCGAATAATAAAATTGACACCACTGCGGCAAAGACAATACCTGACAGCTCAAGATACAGGGTAGAGTCTATTGTACGTTACCTGGTTGCAACGGGTGAAACCGATATGTTGCAGCCATTAACCAAACATAACCTCGATTCAATTGATAATACCTATTCCTATGGCAGGTGGGATAATACCTGGGGAGAATCGGAAGTGGTAATGAATTATATGGGATTTTCCGGTTATGGTAATGCTATGAACAATTACGCTAACAATAATTACCCGCGCATTACGTTTGCAAGACAGACAAATAGTTACGGCAGTGAAAAATATTGTGTTGATGTAAAGGGTTTCGATTATTATTCACGGTTCAGCGATTTTTACCACAACTATTTTAATTTGCCTGATATTGATACAACCCAGGACCAGGTTTACTTTATGGCTGGTGTCGACAGTTTTTCTGTGGTAATGTGCAAACAACCTTCTAAATATGCCATTACACTGAAAGGTAAAACGCTGGCTACCTTCAACCTGAATGATTCCCTAAGGGCGCTCAGGAGTGCTTACGGCTCAACCGATATTACCTACCTTACCATACCGCAAAGCAGATTTAATTTTGATGTTGAAGGCGACGGGTATTTTTTCAGGTTATGCGTAGATAGAATATCGGCCGATGTAAAAGATGGTAAGTTTTACATTGCCGAGTTGAGAACCGATGTGTTGACGAAAAAGAAGTAGTCTTAGATTGGTTTTTCGCTCTCTTTCTGATTTTAAGCCTGTATCTGCCTGAAACGGTAAGAACCGAATGTCATAAGAAGGATAACGGTTACTGTAAGCACTGCAAAATCCATTGGCAACCCGAAATGCGATTGGTTGATGAGCGTAAAACGTATGGCATCAACGGCATAGGAAATAGGGTTGAAGGAAGCAATTATTTTCATGGCAGTGGGTACGCTGTCGAGCGGGAACAATGCACTTGAAAGAAAGAATAATGGTATAAGCAGGAAATTATTTACCGCCACGAATGCCTGCATATCATTAACCACAGCTCCGATGCCTGCACTGAAACCTATAACAGCCAGCGCCAGCATACCCATAAACAAAACAGTGAGCGGCAGGTAGGCCCAGTTAACAGGGTGGAAGCCGAGAAGCAGCGCTATGATAAATAATATTATACCCTGCACCAGTGAAATGGTGGCGCCACCCAATACACTGCCAAACATTATCTTGGTACGTGATACAGGAGCTACAAGCATCTCCTTCAGAAACCCAAATTGCTTATCCCATATAATATTGGCACCCCAGAACATAGAGGTGAACATAATAGTCTGTACAATTATACCCGGTACAATAAACTGTATGTAGCTTCCCTTGCCCGACTGCTGGAAAACGGCATTCAGCCCATAACCTAGTGCAAGCATATAAATAAGTGGCTGCACAAAACCCATAACAATCCTAATGCCCGAACGGAGGAAGCGTTTTATCTGCCGCAGCCATAATATGTAAATAGTATTCATCGTTGCTGGCGTGTTTTCATAAAGCTTCTGAATCGTTCGCGGTTACCTTCGGCGTTATCTAATGTTTCATCGCGCACACCTGTACCGGTAAGCTTAAGGTATGCATCTTCAAGGTTTGTAGCCCCCGTTTGCTGTTTCAGTTCATCGGGTGTGCCCATAGCTACTATTTTACCATGGTCAATTATAGCAATGCGTTGTGCGGTCGATTCTGCTTCACCTAAGTAGTGTGTGGTGAAGAAAATGGTCATCTGTTCTTTTTTATTCAACTCTTTAATATAGTTCCAAAGCATATTGCGTGTCTGTGCATCGAGGCCGAGGGTAGGTTCATCTAAAAACAAAACCTTGGGGTGGTGCAGTAAGCCACGGGCAATTTCAAGCCTTCGCTTCATTCCGCCTGAAAAGGTTTTTACAATACTTGTTCGCCTGTCCCACAGTTCAACCAGTTTCATAAGTTCTTCAATCCGTATGCTCCTGTCTTTCTTTGGTACATTATATAAAGCTGCATGCAACTGCATGTTTTCAAGCGCGGTAAGCTCATCGTCAAGACTGGGGTCCTGGAAAACAATGCCAAATACACGGCGTGTGGCATCCTGTTCTTTGGTTACATTGTGCCCTGCCAGCTTCAGTTCGCCGCTTGAAGGTTTTAAAAGGGTAGTGAGCATTTTTATGGTAGTACTTTTTCCGGCACCATTTGGGCCCAGGAAAGCGAAAATTTCACCTTGCTGAACATCGAGGCTTATATTATCAACCGCCACAAAGTCGCCAAACTTTTTGCTGACGTTTTTTATCGATATAACAGGTTCCATACTGATTTTTAGTGCGGTAAAATTACAATTTTTCTGCCTAGGTTTTCGTTACTATTTATACACCGCGTTTTACTACAAAGTATTAGTTAAGTTTGTGCCGGTAATTATAAAAGAATGAGATCTTTAGTAATAGTTATACTTTCATTACTGGTAACCATAGGCGGTTTTATGTTCAGGGGAATCAATAAGCCTGTGGAAGGGAAAAACCCCCAAAGTATTGCCGATAGTAACAATGTATTTGCATTCAGCCTGTACAAACGGATTGCAGACAGCGTGGGCAAGAATATTGTTTTTTCTCCGCTCAGTGTTTCATCGGCACTGGCGCTGACCTATGAAGGAGCAAAAGGTGAAACTTCATACCAGATTTGCAAGGTTATGCATTTTACTGCTGATAAGGACGCGTTTAAAGCAAACTTCAGGAGCCTTATTGAAAAGATAGAGAAAGATACTACAGATACCAACAGGGCTATTCAGTTTAATATGGCTAACTCGGTTTGGGTGGCAGGGGGTATTAAAATGCTTTCGTCATATACCGACCTTATAAAAATGTATTATGATGCAAAGGCATCCAACATGAAACTTTCAAGCCCATCCGCTATTGAGAGCACAAGAAAGGAAATAAATACTTGGGTGGGAGAGAAGACGCATGGTAAGATAGATAACATGATTGGCCCGGGCGGGCTTGACGCCAGTGCAAAACTGGTATTGATTAATGCCATGTATTTTGATGCACGATGGGCAAACACTTTTCCTGAGGCCCTTACCAAAAAGAACATTTTTTATGCAAATGGCGCCGACAGCGAAACCGTTGACTTTATGAACGGAACCTATAAGTTAATGTACTACCAGGATTCTGACATGGAGGCGGTTGATTTGCCCTATTACATGAATAAACTATCGATGATTGTTTTTCTGCCGAGAAAAATGGACGGTGTGCACAATATGGAAAAGATACTCGATTATAATAATTACGCAAATATTACAGAAAAGTTAATTCAGGAAAAGAGTATGGCCAAGGTTGTAATGTCTCTTCCTAAGTTCAGGATTTCGGAAAGCCTTAGCCTAGCCGATGTGCTTGTGAAAATGGGAATGCCTATAGCATTTACCAGTATGGCCGATTTTACAGGAATGACCAACGACGGCCTGCATATTAGTATTGTAGACCATAAAACTTACATAGACGTTTCAGAAAAAGGTACCGAAGCGGCAGCGGCAACTAAGGTACAGATGAGAATAACTTCAGCCAGGCCAACACCTATGAAGCCGATATATTTTATTGCCAATCATCCCTTCATTTTTGTTATACGCGACAATGTAACGGGCTGTATATTGTTCATGGGCAGAATAAGTAACCCGCTCAAAGCCTAGTAAGAGCAGATTTGAAAGTCTGGGAAAGGTTTACTATATTTGAATTATTAAACCCACTTGCATGAAGAAACAAATACTATTACTTACTCTTCTTACTGCAATTATTTCTGCCAAAGCGCAGTTTAATGTATATCATCCATTTCCTGATTCAAATGCATTTTGGATGGAAGGTGGGAATCATTTTTGCCCTCCTTCATCCGATGGCGCGTATACGTTAGAATATATGATTAGGGCTGATACTACCATCAATGGGCATATTTACCAAATACTATCGGAAGGAGACTGGGATCAATGCAATGGTTTCCCCATTGCTCCGCTGGTATACTATGCAAAAGCCGCATGCATTAGAGAAGATACAGGGAAATTGGTTTACATATGTTGCGCTCTAAATTATACAAGAGATTCTACGGAGCAGTTGTTATATGATTTCAATGTGAAAGTTGGTGACAGGTTGCCACCCAATTATTTGGATCAGGCAGGAGATGGCGGTAATGATACTGTTACTAAAATTGACTCTATTTGGATAGGAACTTCATATAGGCGACAGTTTACGGTTAAGTATATAAATTGGGACGGAATGGTAGAATATGATTCAATTGTTGAGGGAATGGGAAGCTGGAACGGGTTACTCGGCCCTATTGGTCCATCGGAATTCGGAGACGACCGCTTGAAGTGCTTTAAACATAATAATGATTCTATTGGAACGTGTGGTTATATTTACTTAAATGTAAATACTGTACAAAAACAACCAACTCAATTTTCAATTTACCCTAACCCGGCAAGCTCACAAACAGAAATAATGTATCAATTGCCAACAGGAGAAAATACTTCTATATTAAAGTTATATAATGAAATAGGGCAACTTATAAGTGACCAAAATATAAGTTCAGCGAAGGGTACAATGAATGAAGATGTATCTGCTTTACCTAATGGCATTTACTACTATACTCTTTCAGTAAATGGAGTAGTGGAGGCAACAAATAAACTCGTAATTATTCACTAATTTGATAATGAGAAGGAATTATCAAATTAGCACATCATCAAATTATCAAATCGGAGTTTACTTTTTCGCTTCCCTCAAATACTGCAATACCTGTTCAGGATGTTTGCTACCTTCAGTAAGGCCATGATATTTAAAAACAATTACTCCTGTCTTGTCAACCACATAAGTAACGCGGTCGGTAAACAATGTGGCTTTTACGCCAAAAGCCTTTATCACTTTTTCATCGGGGTCGCTAAGTAGTTGGTAGGGTAGGTT
>Ga0206870_1013_pt1 | contig 48896 bp, 42 predicted proteins | sample Alteio_BWOrgCont_36_FD_152620 | JGI IMG/M metagenome (GOLD analysis project Ga0206870, IMG submission 152620) | Enriched cells from forest soil in Barre Woods Harvard Forest LTER site, Petersham, Massachusetts, United States -... | ecosystem: Environmental > Terrestrial > Soil > Temperate forest >... | reverse complement strand
TCGCTGTTGCTGCCGAAGTAGATGGCGTCGATGCGCGCCCAGTATGTAGCCGCGAGACACATGGGGCATGGCTCGCAGCTGGTGTACATTTCGCAGCCTTTGAGGCTGAAGGTATTCAGCGCGCGGCAGGCGCTGCGAATGGCATTGATCTCTCCATGAGCAGTCGGATCGTTCGTGGATGTGACGCTGTTCGCCCCTTCTCCGATGATTTCGCCGTTCCTGACGATGACCGCGGCGAATGGGCCTCCCTTGCCGGAGTGGACGTTCTCAATGGCCAGCTGAATCGCCCGCTCCATGAAGACGGGGTTGGGATCAGTTGGCATCAGCATGGCCCTCCGAAGGTGCTTTTGGCTTGCTCTTTATATTGTGGGGCGGAATCATGGACAGTATGGCACAGGCCTTTGTCTCAACGCGCGTGGTCACGCCGGAGGGTGTCCGCGCGGCGGCAGTTCTCGAAGACGAGGGGCGGATTCGGGGACTGTGTGAGCCTGGTGAAGTTCCTGCCGGATACACGCTGCATGATTTCGGAGACCTGGCCATTCTGCCGGGCCTTGTGGACAGCCATGTACACATCAATGAACCGGGACGCACGGAGTGGGAGGGCTTCTGGACGGCAACGCGTGCTGCTGCGGCAGGAGGATTCACGACGCTTGTGGATATGCCATTGAACTGCCTGCCGGAGACAACAACGGTGGCCGCGCTGGAAGCGAAGCGCCAGGCTGCAAGGGAGAAGTGCTTTGTCGACTGGGCCGCCTGGGGTGGCGTCGCCGGCGACAATGCGGAGCACATAGAACCGCTGGCCCGAGCTGGTGTGAAGGGCTTCAAGTGCTTCCTGATCTATCCGGGATGCGAAGGCTTTGAGATGGTGACGCGAGAGCAACTGGAGCGGGCGTTGCCGCATGTCGCGCGTAGCGGACTGCCTCTGCTTGTACATGCGGAACTTCCAGAGCCGATCGAAGCGGCAACCGGATTACTCAACGGAGCGGACTGGCGGCGGTATGCGACACATCTTCGCTCCCGGCCCGACGAGGCGGAGCTATCGGCGATCCGGATGCTCCTGGAATTGTGCCGCCGATACAGATTTCGCCTGCATATTGTGCATCTTGTGACCGCCCTCGCGCTGAACGAGCTGCGCGCCGCAAGGCAGGAAGGGCTACCGGTCACCGTGGAGACTTGTCCCCACTATCTGCATTTTGCAGCGGAGGAGATTCAGGATGGGAGCACCCTGCACAAGTGTGCGCCACCGATTCGGGGGCGGAAAAATCGCGAGGAATTGTGGGACGCGCTGCGAGAGGGAGCCATCGATCTTGTGGCGACTGATCATTCGCCGTGCCCGCCGGAATGGAAGCGGCTGGAGGAGGGTCGTTTCGATCAGGCGTGGGGAGGCATTGCGAGCCTTTCTGTTGCGCTGCCGGTGATGTGGACAGGCATGCGCGCGCGGGATATCAGCTTGAACGACTTAGTGCGGGTAATGGCGGAGAAACCGGCCGAGCTGGCACACCTCAGTAGCCGCAAGGGAAAGATTGCCATCGGACACGATGCAGATCTCGTGATTTTCGATCCTGAAGCGGAGATTGATGTAAGCCGTGATGTGCTGCATACACGCCATCCTGCATCGCCGTATGTTGGTATGCGGCTACGGGGAAGGGTGCCGGCCACTTACCTAAAAGGACGGATGGTTTTCCGCGACGGGGCGTTTGCAGAGAAGCCTTTTGGAGCGGAAGTATGAAGGCTCCGTAGTATGATGAGTAAATTTCCTTGAAGTCGCCGGCCCCGGCTACGGAAGCATTCCGAGGCCAATTCGGGCGTTATCCATGCTGGATTCGACCGCTCGACATCCAGCGCAGAGGAGAGGAATTGCAGAGCGAGCGCATCGTTGGCAAGCCGGTCTTTCGCAAGGAGGGACTCGCGAAGGTGCTGGGCTCTGCGCGCTACATTGACGACATCTCACTCCCGGGAATGATCTTCGGCGCGACGGTGCGCAGTGCGGTTCCGCGTGGCCGCGTGCTGAGCATCGAATATGGCACGGGAATTCCGTGGGACGAATTCACCGTCGTTACGGCCAAAGACATCCCCGGCCACAACTACGTGGCACTGATCAGCAACGACTGGCCCTGCCTGGCCGATGGCTTTGTCAATCACCCGCAGGAGCCTATTCTCCTCCTTGGCCATCCGGACCGGCATTTATTACCGCTGGCGGTGGCCGCGATCAAGATCGAATACGAAGAGCTTCCTTCAGTGCACTCGATTGAAGAAAGCGAATCTGGCAAGCCGGTTGTCTGGGGCGAGGACAACATTCTGAAGTCGTACTCGCTGGAAAAGGGCGACGTGGATGCGGCATTTCGTGAGCCCGGCATTCTCATTGTCGAAGGCGAATACATGACCGGCGCGCAGGAGCACCTATACATCGAGAACAATGGCGCGATTGCCGCCTACAGCGAACTCGAAGGAGTGACCTTCTGGGGATCGCTGCAATGTCCGTTCTATGCGCACAAGGCGCTCATCGCCGTGACCGGACTGCCGGAGGACAAGGTGCGCGTGATCCAGGTGGAAACCGGAGGTGCTTTCGGCGGCAAAGAGGATTATCCGTCGATGATCGGGGCCCACGCGGCGCTACTGGCGATCAAGTCGGGGCGTCCGGTGAAGCTCATCTACGATCGCATGGAGGATATGGCGGCAACGACGAAGCGGCATCCGTCGCGGGCCCGTCACCGGACGGCGGTGACAAAAGACGGAAAGCTGCTCGCCGCCGACATCGAGTTTTGTCTCGATGGGGGAGCCTATTCGACCCTCTCATCGACGGTGCTTTCGCGGGCCACGATTCACTCGGGAGGCGCTTACTACTGGCCGAATATCCGCGTGCGGTCGAAGGCTTATGCGACCAACACACCCCCACACGGGGCGTTTCGGGGATTCGGCGCGCCCCAGGCGCTGTTCGCGACCGAGCGCCAGATGGACCGCGTGGCTAAGGCAGTGGGGCTGACGCCGGAGGAGTTTCGGCGCCGCAACCTGCTACGGACGGGAGAGACCACAAGTACGGGGCAGGAGATTCGCCAGCAGATCGACCTTCCGGGATGGATGGAGCGCGCTCTGGACTATGCAGGGTACTACGAGAAGAAGGCGCGGTTCAATCGCCAGAACCCGGACAGTCTGCGCAAGAAGGGTATCGGGTTCGCTGTTTTCCTTCACGGCGCGGGGTTTACAGGTTCGGGCGAGCGCTACCTCAATTCGCTGGTTGGCGTAGATGCGACTGCGGACGGTCGCATCCGCGTTCTTGTGTCGAGCACGGAGTTTGGGCAAGGCACGAATACCATTCTCTGCCAGATCGCAGCTGAGTCGCTGGGCGTGGATTACGACGTGGTCGAAATGGCGCCGGCGGATACCCGCATTGTGCCCAACAGCGGCCCGACCGTAGCCTCGCGTACAGCGATGGTTGTGGGACGACTGGTGCATTCCGCTGCGAGAGGCCTAAAGCAGACTCTGATTGCCAGCGGGCTACTGGCTGGGACATATACGACGATCGAACTTCAGAACGCCGCTCGCGCCTACATCGCCAGGTATGGCGGCCTCTGCTCGATGAGTCGGTACGAGGCTCCGCCAGATGTTTACTGGGACGATCAGAAGTATTACGGCGAGGCATATGCCGCGTTCGCATGGGCAGCCTATGTGGCTGAGGTTACGGTGGACTTGACCACCTATTCTGTAACTGTGGATGACTTTGTTGCGCTGCAGGAAGTCGGCCGTGTCCTCAATCCAGTGCTCGCGACCGGGCAGATCGAGGGCGGCGTCGCACAGGCCATAGGGTATGCGTTGTACGAGAAAGTGGCCTGGGACCGTGGATTGATGAGGAACAATCAGATGACCAACTACATCATTCCCACCTCGCAGGACATATCAAAGATTCGCGTCTACTTTGAAGAGGTGCCCTTCGAATTTGGCGCCTATGGTGCCAAGGGCATCGGAGAGCTGCCAATTGACGGCCCGGCTCCCGCTATCCTCAACGCAATTGCGCACGCCACTGGCGAGGAGTTCAATGCGATTCCCCTGTTGCCCGAAGATATCGCAGAGCGCCTTGCGAGCCGCGCTCCAGTTGCGAGAGAGATGGCGGCAGTATGAGCGTACGGCAATTCTCTCTCCGGGTGAACGGCGTCGAGCACCGGGTAACCGCTCCACCGATGGCCCGCTTGCTCGACGTGCTGCGGCATGACCTTGGTCTCACGGGCACAAAAGAAGGCTGCGGCGAGGGTGAGTGCGGATCGTGCTCCGTCATGCTGAACGGAGAGCTGATTAACAGCTGCCTGATGCCACTTGCGCAGGCGGACGGCGCAACCATTGTCACGATCGAAGGCGTGTGCGGACACGGGAGGTTGAATCGAGTGCAGCGGGCTTTTCTCGAGTGCGGTGGAGCACAGTGCGGCATCTGCACACCGGGAATGATTCTGGCGACGCTGCATCTGCTCGATAGGCATCCTTGCCCCACGCAGGACCAGATTCAGGAGGGGCTCAACGGCAACCTCTGCCGCTGTACCGGGTACATGCGCATCTTCGCGGCTGCGGAGAAGGCTGCGAACTCCGACTCGGGAGCGATCAAATGAGGTCGTATCCGGCCGATTATGATCTGATCGTTCCGGGACAGCTGGACTCCGTGCTGCAGCTGCTTCATGACGAGGCTGGCCAGTGGACGCCGATCGCGGGGGGGACGGAGATCATGGTTCTCTACGGCGCAGGCAAGCTGGCAGCGCGAAAGCTGGTAAGCATATCGCTGCCTGACCTCAGTCAAATCGTCGAAGATGGAGATAGCATCTCGATTGGCGGAGGCTGCTCTTTCACCCAGATCCGCCACCACTCGGGTATCCAGAAGCATTTTCCTTTGCTTGCCCAATGCGCCGCGTGGACAGGAGGCATCGCTAATCAGAATCGCGGAACGATCGGCGGAAATCTTGCCAATGCCTCTCCGGCAGCCGATTCTCCGCCTGCCTTGTTCGCCTACGCCGCCGAGTTGGAGTTGATTTCGGTACGCGGGACACGGCGCATCCCGTATGAGCAATTTCATCTTGGATACAAGAAAACGGCGCTCGCTCCGGATGAGTTGATCCGAGCGGTTGTTTTGCCCAAGCGATTCGAGAAGGCCCTTCGCTACGGGCGCAAAGTAGGATCGCGCAACGCCCAAGCTATTTCGAAGATTTGCGTCGCAGCAACCGGCAGCCTCCGACAAGGCCGCGTCGAGGAAATCCGCATTGGCATGGGAAGTGTGGCGCCTACTCCGCTTCGTCTTTTGCGGACGGAAAAGGTGTTGCTAGGGGCGGCACCGAATGCGGCCACGATTGCAGAGGCTCGCCGGGTCTTGTCGAGTGAGAGCACTCCTATTGATGATATCCGCTCTACAGCCAGTTACAGGACCCTGGTCGCGGGGAACTTGCTCGAAGAGATGCTTCGCGTGTTCGCAGGGGCCTCAAGCTGAACGCGGCCCTGGCGCGCTGGAATGTACTTCCGGCCTCGGAGGCCGCTGAAGAAATTCTGCCTTGCTGTGGGTCGCAAAGGTGGGCGCACGCCCTAGTGCGGCTGCGGCCATTTCGGGATTGGGAGGCGATGCGAGTGAAGTCCGATGAAATCTGGCTGGCGCTTGATCCAACGGATTGGGATGAGGCGTTTGCCCGCCATCCGCGTATTGGGGAGAAGAAGACTCCCGATGCGGCTGCGGCAAAGTCAGCGCAGTGGTCGATCCAGGAGCAGAGTGGCGTGGTTCTGTGCGGCGAAGACATCCAGGAGAGGCTTCGCCACGCGAACAGGAAGTATGAGCAGCGTTTCGGGCGCATCTATATCGTGTGCGCAACGGGTAAGTCTGCCGAGCAGATGCTCGCAATTCTCGAACGCCGGCTGAAGAATGATGAAGCCGAGGAATTGTGTGAAGCCGCCGAGCAGCAAAGACAGATCACACAGCTTCGGCTGAGAAAGTGGCTGGGACTGTGAACGGCGTCTCCACACATATCCTTGACACATCGCTCGGGCGTCCAGTTGCAGGTGTGCGTGTCACTCTGGAGCAGAGCGGGGCGAGCGGCTGGCGTGAGATCGCAATGCAGACCACCGACGACGATGGTCGTGTGAGACAGATGCTTTCCCCGGAATGGCAACTTCAGGGAGGTGCGTACAGACTCACGTTCCAAACCCAAGATTACTTTGATGCACGCGGTGTGCAGGGACTTTATCCGCTCGTACAAGTGACATTTACAGTTATAGAAGTCGCGGATCATTATCACATTCCGCTTCTGCTGGCGCCGAATGGCTATTCGACCTATCGGGGAAGTTGATTTTATGACGATTGCTCTTGGCGAAAACCGTTACGGCAAGTCCCGCGTGCGATTGATGAAAGTCAATAGGGCTGGCGCGCGACACGAGGTCACCGAGTGGAATGTTGAGGTCTGGTTGACGGGCGATTTTAGCAGGTGCTTCCAAGACGGCGATAACAGTCACATTCTGCCGACAGATACAATGAAGAACACGGTTTACTCGCTGGCGCGCTCATCTTCGGCGAAGTCGGTGGAGGATTTCGGGCAGGAACTGGTTTCGCACTTCATCGAGACCAATCCATATGCGGACGCTGCGGGCGTGCACATCGTCGCCACTCCCTGGAGGGGCATCGAAGGCTTCCCGGCAGCATTTACGCATGCGAGCGACAAACTCGACACCACGGCAGTTACACTATCGCGCGCTGGTGTCCGCAGCATATCATCGGGCTTCGAAAAAATGTGGCTTTTGAAGACGGCGAAGTCGGCCTTCGCCGGATACCTTAAAGATCGACTGACCACGCTCAAGGAAACGCACGACCGGTTGTTCGGCACGCTGGCGGCGGCGGAGTGGAGATATGCCGGAACTCATCCTGACTATGGTGCGCTGCGTCAGCGCGTCGAGGGCGCGCTTGTCAGCGCGTTTGCCGGGCATGAGAGTCTCTCCGTTCAGCAGACGTTATATGCGATGGCAAAGAGAGCGCTGGTAGAGGTGAGCGAGATCGCCGATGTGCGTCTCCAAATGCCGAACAAGCATTGCAACCTCGTCGATCTGTCACCGTTTGGGCAGGACAATCCGAATGAGATTTTTGTGCCGACAGACGAACCGCATGGGTCGATCGAGGCTCGTGTATACAGAGACGATCCGCAGGTAGATTGAATGATGACGCTGGTAACTGGTTATCCCGGCCCGGATGTCGACCTCGACAGGATTGTAGCGGCTGCGCTTGCCCGGTGCGAGACACTTGCCGAATGCTCGGAGTGCCAAGGCGCGATTACCCGAACGTTTCTATCGACAGCTATGGAGGCGTGCCACGTTCGTGTGCGCGAATGGATGGAGAGCGCGGGGATGACGGTCAGCGTCGATCGGGCGGGCAATCTCCGCGGCTACTATGCGGCACATGATGGAGGGCCGAGTTGCGAATCTGTGCCGCGACTGATTATCGGTTCGCATCTGGATTCGGTGCCGGATGGCGGTCGATACGACGGTATCCTTGGCGTGATGATTGGGATTGCGATGGTTGAAGCGCTTGAGAGGAGACGTCTCGGCTTCGGTGTTGAGGTGATCGGCTTCTCTGATGAGGAGGGTGTGCGCTATGGTTTGCCTTTCATCGGCAGCCGATCAGTGAGCGGGACACTCCTTGCACCGCATCTGGCGCGACGGGATGCAGAAGGAGTTGCGATGTTTGCAGCGTTGGATCATTACGCGGCGTTGCACCCGGACGTAATCGATCCGCGTCTTCACCCGGCGACGCGGGGATATCTTGAGTTTCATATCGAGCAGGGCCCAGTACTCGAACACGCGGGGCTGGGTCTTGGCGTGGTTGAAACAATCGTCGGCCAAAGTCGCGCCCAGGTCACATTTCGCGGCAGGTCAGCTCATGCCGGCACGACGCCCATGTTTTTGCGGCACGATGCACTTGCGGCGGCGGCAGAATGGATTGTGGCTATCGAGGCGGCGGCAAGTTCGATGCCAGGCCTGGTTGCAACCACGGGCCAAATCTCGTGTGAGCCGGGAGCGGCAAATGTAATTTCGGGATTGGTCCGCTGCAGCCTGGACGTGCGTCACGGATCGGAAGAGATACGGCAGTCGGCAGTCAGGGAATTTCTTGCTATGGCGCGCGCGATTGCAGAGCGACGGGAGATTGAGGTGGAACACCGTATCGAATACGAGCAGCCAGCAGTGCAACTGGACTCAGCCCTGATCGGGCTTGCGGACCGAGCGATTTCTGGAGCAGGTATCTCTCCCCGGCACATGACCAGCGGCGCCGGTCACGACGCCATGATTATTGCTGCAAAGGTTCCAGCGGCAATGATTTTTTTACGTAACTCTGGGGGCATCAGTCATCATCCCGATGAAGCGGTTGCTGGCGAAGATGTTGGGTCGGCATTGCGCGCGGGCATGAATTTTCTCGGCGTATTTCAAAGCTATCTTGATCAATCGATGGAAAGCGAGCCAGACTCTTGCGCCACTTAGGTCTCACACGTAGCGTGCGAAGAGCGAATCATGCGCTGCATACACCGGACAGTTTTATTCGCACGCAAATTCCGGGGATGGCAAAGGCCACGGCGATCGTTCATGCTTCGCCCGCGCTGGGTGCGGGGTTCGCGCAATATACGGCGGAGATGGAAGCCGGCGGAACGCTCGGCCCGTGCGTCTATCAGCGGTTTGTTTTTGTGCTGGAAGGCAATGTCGAGGTCGAGCTGGATACGAGTCATCGTGTGCTGCGGAAAGATGACTACGCGTACTTGCCCGAAGGAACAGAGCATCACGTGGTTGCGGCGCAAGCATCGCGTCTTGCGGTGATTGAGAAGGCTTATAAAACCGTTGAAGGGGTTTGCCCGCATGGGCCGATCTTTGCGAGCGCGCTAGAGGTTGCAGGCCAGCCGCTGATGGGCGATTCATGTCTGATGGTGCGACGACTGCTGCCGGATACGATGGCCTTAGATTTTGCGGTCAATACCATGACGTATCAGCCTGGTGCGGCGCTAAGCATGGTAGAGGTCCACGTGATGGAGCACGGGTTGTTAATACTTGAGGGAGGCGGAATTTACCGGCTCGATGACCAATGGTATGCGGTGACGGCGGGAGACTTCATCTGGATGGGCCCGTATTGTCCGCAGTGGTTTGGAGCTATCGGAAAAACGCCGGCAAAATATCTGATCTACAAGGACTGGAACCGCCATCCACTGCGGTGAATAGATATGAAGCTGGAGATTGACGAACTGCAGGTGAATCGCGAGATTGATACGCTGGCGGAGTTCTCCGATTCGGAGGCGCCAGCGGTCACGCGTGTTGTTTTCAGCGAGCAGGACAGAAAGGCCCGGAGGTGGCTCAAGGATCGTTGTCGGGAAGCAGGCCTGACCGTGCGCGAAGACGCCATCGGGAACACTTTCGCCCGCTGGCTAGGCGCGAAGCCGGAACTACCGGCTGTCGCCACCGGTTCGCATGTGGACGCGATTCCACACGCGGGGAAATACGACGGCGTAGTGGGCGTGCTTGGTGGGCTGGAAGCGATTCGCGCGCTGCAGCGTGCCGGCTTTATACCAGAGCGATCGATCGAGCTAGTCATCTTTACTTCCGAGGAACCGACACGGTACGGCATCGGCTGTCTGGGGAGCCGACTGATGTCGGGTGTCCTGGCGCCCACTACGGCGGCCGCGCTAGCCGACGCCGAGGGAAACCCGCTGGATGTGGTTCGGCAAAGCGCGGGTTTTGCGGGAGCACTGGATGGCGTCCGACAGTCTGACGGGGAGTACGGGGCGTTTGTCGAGCTGCACATTGAGCAGGGCCTGGTTCTCGAGCGGGAGCAGATTGCGCTTGGGCTGGTCACGAGCATCGCCGCCCCGGCGAGCTTCCGCATCATTGTCGAGGGAGAAGGGGGGCACGCGGGCGGCCGGCTCATGGCCGGACGCCGCGACGCACTGTGTGCGGCGGCAGAGATAGTCGTGGCCGTCGAGCGTGCGGCAGTGAATACGGGTGCAATCGACACGGTCGCGACCGTCGGCATCTGTCAGGTGCACCCGGGCGCAATCAACTCCATCCCCAGCCGGGTGCAGTTAACGGTCGACCTGCGTGACACCGATGCGGCCCGGCGTGACGGAGTGCAAGGCGAGATTGAGTCCAAATGCCGAGAGATAGCCGGACGGCGCGGCGTTTCCGTCAAGGTGGAAATAATCAACTCCGATCCCCCGGCACAGTCGTCGCCGGAGATTCTGGCTGCACTGACGGCAGCGTGCGAAGCGGAGGGGGTCACCTTCCGGAGGATGGTCAGCCGGGCCTATCACGATTCGCTCTTCATGGCGCGGATTGCGCCGATAGCCATGTTGTTTATCCCAAGCCGGGGAGGGGTGAGCCATCGGCCGGATGAGTACTCTTCGCCGGAGCAGATTTCCCATGGCGTCAGTGTGCTTGCGCGGACACTGGCAAGCCTGGCGGGCGGCGGTCAGAGTTGACCTGCCGGGCACGAAGTCCTTACCTTTACAGAAGACCCACGCAAAAGAGGCATCACCATGCTGATCACTCTGCTCGATCTGGAGAAGGAGCCGCTCCGGTTCGACGTTGCATTCGCTCCGGGCGTTATCGATTATGGAAGCGAGGCCACCCAGAAGGGCCCGCTTGCCGTGGAAGGACAGGCTGAGCTGATCGAGGAAAGACGCATTGGCGAAGCAAGGGGGGCACTCCGGGTGGTTGAGGATATCCGGCTGCGCGGCGGCTATCAAGGGGAGTTTGAGATTCCCTGCGCCCGCTGCCTGGAGCCTGTGAACCACGCTCTGAAGGGCGAGTTTGACCTGCTGTTTCGGCCTTTAGGGGTGGATTCCGATGCTTCGGAGCGGGCAATCAGCACGCCGGAGACGGAAATCGGTTATTATCGAGATGGCGGTCTTGTGCTAGAAGACGTGGTGCGGGAACAGGTGTTTTTATCCCTGCCCGCGCGCTCGCTCTGCGGTGAAGACTGCAAGGGACTCTGCCCGCGCTGCGGCAAGAATCTGAACTCCGAATCATGCAACTGCGATGCGGCTCCGGCCGATCCGCGGTGGTCGGCGCTTTCAGATCTGGTCAGCCGGATGAAGACGTAATTTGACGGCCCACCCGAGTGGCGTCCACGGGACGCGTGAGCAAGGCGGGTGAGTGCCGAAGTAAGGAAAGGAATCAGCAATGCCTAATCCAAAGCGGCGCCATTCGAAGGCCCGCACCTCCAAGCGCCGTGCACACGATGCGCTGACCTCTGCCAGCCTCTCGGAATGTCCGAATTGCCACGAGCGCAAGCTTCCGCATCGCGCCTGCCCCAAATGCGGCAACTATAAGGGCCGCGACGTTCTCGAAGTCAAGGAAGCCAGCTAGCTTCACCCGATGCTGACTGACATCGCTCTGGATGCCATGGGCTCGGACAAGTCTCCGGAGCCCGAGCTGCGCGGAGCGATTCTCGCCTGCCGCCAGCTGCCGGTAAGAGTGCACCTAGTGGGACCCGAGGATGTTCTGCGCAGAGGGCTAGCTACCGCCCTCGACGGGAAACGTCTGCCGATCCACATCGTTCATGCGAGCGAGCATATCGGCATGGACGAGAAAGCCGCTCATGCCGTTCGCTCCAAGCGCGACAGCTCGATGCGTGTCGGGCTGAAGCTCGTCCGCGAGAAGAAAGTGGCGGGGTTCGTGACGGCCGGCAACACCGGGGCCGCTATGGCTACGGCCAAGATGGTGCTGGGCGCGCTGCCGGGAGTTGACCGGCCGGCGCTGGCCATCGTGGTGCCGACCCTGTCGGGAACGCCTTCGATCCTGCTCGATGTGGGCGCCAATGTGGATTGCAAGCCGCAGAACCTGGAGCAGTTCGCCGTTATGGGCGAGCTGTACGCGCGCAGCGTCCTGAAGATTCCGCGGCCGCGGGTTGGCGTGCTATCCGTCGGCGAGGAAGAGGGCAAGGGCAACGAGCTGACCCGCGAGACCTATACTCTGCTGAAGCAGCTTCCCATCAACTTTATCGGCAACGTCGAGGGCCGGGATATCTACAACGGCAACTGTGACGTGATCGTCTGCGACGGGTTCGTCGGCAATGTCGCTCTCAAGACCTCAGAAGGGCTCACACGGCTGGTGCGCGAAATGCTCAAGGTGTCGCTGACTACCACCGTAACCGCGCAGGTTGGCGCGCTCCTTTCCCGCAAGGCGTTCAACGCGTTCAAGAAGCGGCTCGATCCGTCGGAGTACGGCGGTGCTCCCCTGCTGGGGGTGCGCGGCGTGTGCATCATCGGGCACGGGTCGTCGAACGACCGGGCGATCATGAACGGGATCCGAGTGACGGCCGAGTTCGCCTGGGCTGGGATCAACGACCGGATCGAACGTGAGTTCTCAGCGAGACCCCAGCCGCTGGGATCAAACGGCCTTGGGCTGACACTTCAGTAGCTACCCCCTCCCCCTGTTCTGGGTTGACCTACTTGCAAAGATATGATTTCAGGGTCTTTACTCAGATCACTGCTGTAAAGATTTGAAAACAAAGGCTCTAAATCTATAGATATGATTTCAAATGACTTACGGGAAGGGAATGCACCACGAGATCCCGCTCACGACATGCCTCTTAGGTGTTCCTCAACTCCCTTTGGTCCGCTGGGTCTGGCCGCAGTGAGCGATGCCCCTCCCAAAAACTAAAGAAGCCCGGCTCAGACAAGCGGGGCTTTTCTGCCTTCTATTTCTATTTTAGCTGGTTAGGGGAAATGGTCGGCCAGAAAAGGAAGGAAACAGGGATCAGGGATTAGCGGGACGACGGGCGGCCTTTGGTATTGTTCTATTCAGCGTGAAGCAAGGGGACGGCAGCCGGTTATGGGACGCATCGAGAAGACGGTTTTTCTCAGCTATCGGCGGACGAATGCTCCTTGGGCGCTAGCCATCTCCCAGAACCTGACCCACCACGGCTATGACGTCTTCTTCGATTTCAATGGCATTGCCAGCGGCGACTTCGAAAGCGTCATCCTCGAAAACATTCGAGCGCGAGCGCATTTCATTGTGCTACTCACGCCCTCTGCGCTGGAGCGCTGCGGCGAGCCGGGAGACTGGTTGCGCCGCGAGATTGAGACGGCGCTGAGTATCCAGCGCAATATTGTGCCACTCATGCTCGAATCCTTCGACTTTGGTGCTCCCGGGATTGCTCGCCAGCTCTCGGGGACGCTGGCAGCACTCAAGAGCTATAATGCGCTCCGCGTTCCCGCAGAGTACTTCGACGAAGCCATGGAGCGACTGCGTACGAAGTTTCTGAATGTGCCTGTGGAGGCTGTGCTGCATCCTGCTTCCCCCTTAGCACGACAAGCAGCAAAGGTCGAGCAGTCCGCGGCCAGCGCTGCTCCGACGGTTACAGAGAAGGAGCTGACCGCACAGGAATGGTTTGAACGCGGCGTCAACGCATCCGATCTTGATGAACAGATTCGCTTTTATAGCGAGGCGATCCGGCTAGAACCCGACATTGCCAATGCTTTCTACAACCGGGGTCGTGCGCACCATGCGAAAGGCGACGTGGAGGGCGCGCTCAAAGATTACAACGAAGCCATCCGTCTCCAGCCCGACCATGCCGCCGCCTTCTACAACCGGGGCTTCGCTTACGACAACAAAGGCGATCTGAACGGCGCGATCGAGAACTATAGCGAGGCGATCCGGCTTAAGCCCGACTATGCCGGTGCGCTCAACAACCGCGGCCTTGCACTCTATTACAAGGGCGACGTGGAGGGTGCGCCCAAGGACTGCAACGAGGCCATCCGCCTCCAGCCCGAGTATGCATTCGCCTTCCACAACCGCGGCCTTGCGCGCAAGCCCAAGGCGACGTGGAGGGTGCGCTCAAGGATTGCAACGAGGCCATCCGCCTCCAGCCCGACGCGGAGGCCTTCAATGCTCGGGGTACGGTGCTCTATGCAAGAGGCAATCTAGAGGATGCGCTTAAGGATTACAGCGAGGCCATCCGCCTCCAGCCCGAGTTTGCGATCGCCTACTACAACCGGGCTCTGATATCGAGACAGCAGGAGCGACCCGTTGCCGCGATTGCAGATTTTCGGAGATATCTCGATCTGGGAGGAGCAGCGCGCCACGGCGAGACCGAAAAAGTGAGAGGGATGATTCGGGAACTTCAGGAGAAGTTATGAACGCCGGGCAGGGAGTGCCCGCTTTGTGACCCGATCAGACAGCAAGTTTCTTGTTGTCGAAGCGAGTTTCCGGGATGCCGGGAACTGATCGTTCCACAGTGAAGATGCGTCCGGAATCCGGATACTTGGTCTGCTGCTCCGGCGTTAGATTCATGGCCGCTGTTGTGATGAAGAGCGTCTTCAGGTTGTCCCCGCCGAAGGCGGCGCTTGATGTCTGGAGGGCTGAGGGTATCGCGATGGTTTCGACAAGGATTCCCCTGCCGTTTTCATCGCGGTAGACATCGATGCATGAGCCTCCCCACATGGCAACGTACAACTGACCCTCGGCGTCGATGGTCATGCCGTCGGGAATGCCTCCGTCGCTGGGGAGGTCCACAAAGACCTGGCGGTTGGTGGCGGCGCCGGTATTGATGTCATAGTCGAGGCGCCAGATCTTGTCGGTGCTGTCGTTGTAGTACATCTTTGTGTTGTCGGGACTCCAGGCGATGCCGTTCGAGATGTTGACCGGGTAGAGAATTTCGGTGAGGCGAAGTCCGGAGTCGAATCGGCCAAGCGAGCCGGTCCAGGGTGGTTTTTCGCTTTTGTTTTTGGTGCCCGCCCAGAGGCGTCCTGCCCGGTCGCATTTGCCATCGTTGGCGATGTTGTCGGGATTATCGCGGCATGGCTTGGCCAGCAATTCCCTTCGGCCTGAATTGAACTCGAGGCGGAATATGCCTTCATCAGCGAGGCCCGCGATTACCCTGCCTTCGCGATCGAGAACGGCGAAGCCGACAGGCACGCCGGTGAAGATGGTGTCGTGCGCCTGAGTTCGAAAGTCGTGGCGATGGATTTCGCAGGCAGCGATATCAACGTAGTGCAGCTTTCCGCTATCCCACATGGGTCCTTCGCCGAGTCTGGTGCGGGGCAGCTCTTGGATAACTTGAACGCTCATTTTGTATACCTGCGCAATGTCGTCTTTACTTTACGCGCCCGCCGCGGGTTTCAGACTCAAACCCTGATCAAAGCGGCGGACGGAGGCTGTTCCCTGCGATCGGGAGCAGCCCTCTTTGGTATCTTCATCGTGTCTTTCGAAAGGGCGGCAGCCGCGCATGGGGCAGATCGAGAAGACGGTGTTCCTGAGCTACCGCCGGCGGCCGAATGCTCCCTGGGCGCTCGCGATCTCTCAGAATCTGACGAGCCATGGGTTTGATGTCTTCTTCGATTTCACCGGCATCAAGAGCGGCGACTTTGAGAGCGTAATTCTGGCTAATATCGAGGCGCGGGCACATTTCGTCGTTCTGCTCACGCCTTCGGCGCTAAAACGCTGTGGCGAACCTGGAGACTGGCTGCGACGGGAGATAGAAACCGCGCTCGATCTCAGGCGCAACATTGTGCCTCTCATGCTGGAAGGGTTCAGCTTCAAGACGCGCAGCATAGCGCGCCAGCTTTCGGGCAAGTTGTCGCTGCTCCAGCGTTATAACGCGCTCACGGTGCCTGTCGAGTATTTTGATGAGGCGATGAAGCGGCTACGCGACGACCGCCTGAATATTGCGTTGGATGCGGTGCTGCATCCCCCTCACGAGGCGGCCATGGAGGCGACAAGGGCGGAGCAGGCCGCGGCGGCCGGCGCCCCGCTGGTTACGAAGGAAGCGCTGACGGCCCAGGAATGGTTTGAAAAGGGCGTCAACGCGACGAACCTCGACGAGCAATTGCGACTTTACGGCCGGGCTATCCAACTCGAACCCGATTTCGCCGAGGCTCTGAACAATCGGGGCGCGGTGCGGGCTGGAAAGGGTGACCTTGCCGGCGCGCTCGAGGATCTCAACGAAGCGATCCGCCTGCTGCCCGACGACGCCACGGCGTTCAGCAATCGAGGGAATGTCCGCAAAAAGATGGGTGATCTGAAGCCTGCGATTGGAGACTATAACAAGGCGATTCGTATTGATCCGGGCTATGCCATTGCGTTCAGCAACCGGGGCAATGCGCGCCATCTCAGCGGCGACCTGAAAGGGGCAATACGGGACTATACACGGGCAAGCCGCCTCGATCCGGCCTACGCTGAGGCTTTTTATAACCGGGGCGTGGTTCGTTACTACGCAGACGACCACGAGGGCGCGATCAGAGATTACAGCGAAGCTCTCCGTCTTGATCCCAAGTATGCCAAGGCCTGGTATAACCGCGCGCGCGTCTGGGAGGACAAGGGCGAGCTTGCGGCTGCGATTGCGGACTTCCGGAAGTACCTTGAGATAGGCGGCGGAGAGCGCAATGGAGATACGGAAGAAGTGGAAGGCATCATTCGCGAGCTGAGTAGAAGGCTGTAAACGCGGCGTGCATTATCTTGGTGATCGAGGGTTCTGCCTGTGACCGAGAAGATTGTCGGGGGCGTTTCGCGGTTTCAGAAGCACGTCTATCCGAAGCGGCGCGATCTGTTTGAAAGGCTGGCGCTAGGGCAACGGCCGGATGCGCTGTTTGTCACCTGCGCAGATTCGCGTATCGATCCGAATCTGCTGACGCAGAGCGATCCGGGTGAGCTGTTCATCTGTCGCGTGATTGGCAACGTCGTGCCACCTTATCCGGGGGCGATCGGCGGCGTGTCGGCGACGATTGAGTATGCGACAGCGGTGCTGCGGGTGCCGGAGATCATCGTCTGCGGGCACACGGATTGCGGGGTGATGAAGGCGGCGCTTCATCCCGAGGCGGTGCGGAAGTATCCCAGCATTGCGGCGTGGCTGCGCTATGTGGGGGTGGAGGAACGGCAGCCGAACCCGAGCGCGGAATTTCTGCTCGCACTGGCGGAGCGCAACGTGGTGGCGCAACTCAAAAACCTACGAACCCATCCTGCGGTAGCCCAGCGGCTGAAAGAGGGCAACCTGACGTTGCGCGGGTGGGTGTACCACATCGGGCCGGGGACGGTGACGGCCTGGGATGAGGAGCGCGGGGAGTTTCTGGAGATTCGGGAACAGGGGACAGAAGGCAGGGATCAGGGATCAGGGATTAGATCAGCACGGAGCAGGTAGAGTTCCGAGTACCCGTGGTGACTATTTGCTAAGACCAAAGTGTTATTTGCGGTTGGCGCGATCAAGATAGGCTGGCCCCATGCGCCTGTTTGAGATTCTGCTGACGGTTTTTCTCCTGGTCAGCGCGTGCACCTTGGTGTGGAGAAGGCTTCGGCCGGTTGTCTGGTTAATGGCCGACGCGTGCGTGCTGGTGGTGCACCTGATTCTCGAGGGCGGCCATTGGCAGATGATGCCCGTTTACGTGGGCGTGCTGGTGTTCGCCGGGGCGATTGCCCTGCGAGGCAGGGGACGGATGGCGGGCGCGGCAGGAGTTGCGCTGATGTGCGTGGCGAGCATCGCGCTGTCGGCGTTGCTGCCGATGTTTCGACTGCCGGTGCCGACGGGACCTTATCCGGTGGGCATGCGGACGATGGAGATGAAAGCGGGCGGCCGGGATATGGTGGTGACGGTGTGGTATCCGGCAGCGGCCTCGCACAGACCGTTTGCGGCGTACCGAAGGCGCGAGGAGACGACGCGTCAGTCTTCATATCAGGATGTTCTGCCGACCAACTCGCGGCTGGAGGTTCCGGTGGCAGATGGGAAATTTCCGGTGCTGCTGTTCAGTCCGGCGTGGGGCGGGCGGCGTACGCAGAACACGTATCTGACAGAAGACCTGGCGAGCCATGGCTATGTGGTGGCGGCGATGGACCATCCGGGGAATTCGGGGCCGACGGTGTATCGGGACGGGCATGTGGACCAGCCGGCGACGGGCGACGCGATGGATTTTGCGACGCTGAGCCAGGACGAGATCAACGCGGAGGGCGCGAAGGAAGTGGAGCGCGAGACTGCGGATGAGATTGGCGTGATGGATGCGCTGGAGGGGATGAGTCAGGATCCGGGAAGCCCTTTCTATCAGCATCTGGACACGGCGAATGCCGGCGCGCTGGGGCATTCATTCGGGGGTGCCGTGGGTGCGGAGGCGGCGATTGAGGATAGGCGGATAAAGGCGGCGCTGGATCTGGATGGGTCGTTGTTCGGGCGGATGCAGCGGGAGGGGTTGTCGAAGCCGTTCATGTTCATTGAGCAGGATCTGCCGGTGTATGCCGATCCGGCGAAGCGGTCAGCTCCGGACCTGATTAACGATGCGCTGAATACAAGCGATCTCGACGCGATGAGGAAGTTCGGGGCGTACCGTATATTTCTGCATGGCTCGACGCACGAAAGCTTTACGGATCACAGCCTGTTTTCTCCGCTGGCACGGCTGTCGGGAGTGGGAAGGATTCCGGCAGATCGCGAAGACGCGATTGTGCGGGCGTATGCGCTGGCGTTTTTCGATAAGGCGCTGAAGGGCGCGAACCCGAAGCTGCTGAACGAGGTGCCGGGTCCGTATCCGGAGGCCACGATGGAGCTGATTCCGGCGGAGCAAATGCGAGGGAGTGGAGAATAAGCGAATTTCGCGTACACTGATGGCTCTCAGCTGATATTGCGTGACGGAATGACCGAACGGGGCAGTGGCCGTTTTCGGAGAGTGAATCCATTTCGGGAGCCGGCGAAGGATGTCGCGGATTGTCCGTTGTTCATTGATACAGGCCACGAATGTTGAGGCCGCAGAGAGCTCGCTCGACGCGATCAAGAAGGCGATGATCGAGAAGCACGTGGCGATGATTCGCCAGGCGGGCGCGGCGGGTGCGCAGATTGTGTGCCTGCAGGAGATTTTCTACGGGCCGTACTTCTGTGCGGAGCAGACGACGCGCTGGTACGACTTCACCGAGCCGGTTCCGGACGGGCCGACGATCAAGCTGATGCAGGCGCTGGCGAAGGAGCTGAAGCTGGCGCTGGTGGTGCCGGTGTATGAGATTGAGGCCGATGGCTTCTACTACAACACGGCGGCGGTGGTCGATCGCGAGGGGAAGTATCTCGGGAAGTATCGCAAGACGCACATTCCACACGTGGCACCGGGCTTCTGGGAGAAGTTTTATTTCCGGCCGGGGAATCTGGGGTATCCGGTGTTTGATCTCGGATTCTGCAAGATCGGCGTCTATATCTGTTATGACCGGCATTTTCCGGAGGGAGCGCGGGCGCTGGGACTGAACGGCGCGGAGATCGTGTTTAACCCTTCGGCGACGGTGGCGGGTTTGAGCGAGTATCTCTGGAACTTGGAGCAGCCAGCGCACGCAGTGGCGAACGGATACTTTGTGGGCGCGATCAATCGCGTGGGGACGGAAGCGCCATGGAATATCGGCGAGTTCTATGGGCAGAGCTATTTCTGCGATCCGAGAGGGCAGATTTTTGCGCAGGCGTCGAGAGACAAAGACGAGGTGCTGACGGCGGATCTTGATCTGGACAAGATTGCCGAGGTGCGCAAAACGTGGCAGTTCTTCCGCGACCGGCGCCCGGATCAGTATGGAGATCTGGTGAAGCCGTAGCAGTCAAACGCAGGGGCCTTATGCGCGAACAGCATCCCATCATCGCTGAACGCTTTCCGGATCTGCATCCGCCGTTTGCGCCGCAGGCGGCGGTGGTTGAGGCCAATCGATGTCTGAATTGCTTTGACGCGCCGTGCACGGCGGCGTGTCCGACGCATATCGATGTGCCGAAGTTCATCAAGAAAATAGCCAGCGGGAATCTGAACGGATCGGCGCGGACGATTCTGGATGCGAATGTGCTGGGGGCGAGTTGCTCGCGAGTGTGTCCGGTGGATGTGCTATGCGAAGGCGCGTGTGTGATGAACCATCACAACGAGCAGCCGATTGAGATCGGGCGGCTGCAGCGGTTTGCGATGGATGCGTTTCATGCGCGCGGCGGAAAGCTGACGAAGAAATTTGACGGAAGACGTGAAGGCAAAGTCGCGTGCATCGGCGCGGGCCCGGCATCGCTGGCGTGCGCGGCAGAGCTGGCGCAGCAGGGATTTGCGGTGACGGTGTTTGAGCGGCGTCCGCTCCCGGGCGGCCTGAATACGTACGGCGTGGCTGAGTACAAGCTGCCGGCGTGGTCGAGCCTGCGCGAGATTGAGCTGATCGAAGAGCTGGGGGTCGAGTTCCGCTTCGGCGTGGAGATTGATGCAGAGAGGCTGGCGGGGATCGAAGAGGATTTTGATTTGGTTTTTATTGGCGTGGGCCTGGGAGCGGGGCATGGGCTGAAGGTTCCCGGCGGAGATCACTCCGGTGTAATGGATGCCCTGGAGTTCATTGCCGCATACAAGACAGCGAAGATTACAAGCGCAACGGGCAACGTGGCAGTGATTGGCGCCGGCAATACTGCGATCGATGCGGCGAATGCCGCGCGGCGGCTGGGCGCCGAGGATGTGTCCATTGTGTATCGGCGCAAGCGGGAGAGCATGTCGGCGTTTGATTTTGAATACGAGCATGCGAAGCAAGAGGGAGTGCGGTTCCTGTGGCAGACCGTTCCGGTGCGGCTGAGTGCCGACGGCGGGATGCTCGAATTTCTGGAATGCGCACGCGTGGACGATGCGCTGAAGCCGATTACGGGATCGGAGTTTTCACTGGCGTGCGATCTAATCATCACCGCGATCGGGCAGTCTCCTTTGCTGGAACTGCTGGAGTGCGTGAAGGGCGTTTCGCTGGATGCTGGGCGCGTGGTGGTTGAGCGTTCGACAGGACAGACGGCGAATCCTAAATATTTTGCCGGCGGCGATTGCGTGAATGGCGGTCGGGAAGTGGTGGATGCGGTTGCCGATGGGAAACGAGCGGCGATTGCGATGACGCATGAGCTGGAGGCGGCTTATGTCTGAGGGCGTTTCTGATCGTGGGCCCAATCTGGCGGTGAATTTTGCCGGGATTGCGTCGCCGAATCCTTTCTGGCTGGCGTCGGCTCCGCCGACCAACTGCGGCGAGCAGGTGATGCGCGCATTCGATGCAGGCTGGGGCGGCGCAGTGTGGAAGACGATTGGGGAGCAGGTGACGAATACGGCGTCGCGCTATTCGTCGATTGACTGGAACGGCCAGCGCATGATGGGCCTCAATAATATTGAACTGATCAGCGACCGGCCGCTCGAAGTGAATCTGCGCGAGATCACGGAGGTGAAGAAGCGCTATCCCAAAAACGCAGTCATCGCGTCGCTGATGGTCGAGTCAAAGCGCGAGGCGTGGCACACGATTGTGCAGCAGGCGGAGGACGCGGGCGCCGATGGGCTGGAGTTGAACTTCGGGTGTCCGCATGGGATGAGCGAGCGCGGGATGGGCGCGGCGGTAGGGCAGGTTCCGGAATATGCGGAGATGATCACCGCGTGGGTGAAGGAGAAGGCGCGCACCTCGGTGATCGTGAAGTTGACGCCGAATATCTCGGACATTCGCGTGATTGCCCGGGCGGCGAAGCGCGGCGGCGCGGACGCGGTGTCAGCGATCAACACGATCAATTCCATAACCGGCATCGATCTCGACACGTTTACTCCGAGGCCGAATGTGGACGGCAAGTCTTCGCATGGCGGCTATTGCGGGCCGGCGGTGAAGCCCATCGCACTGAACCTGGTGCAGCAGGTGACGGGCGATGCTGAAGGTGCGTTGCCGATCTCGGGTATTGGCGGGATTGCGACGTGGAGGGATGCAGCAGAGTTCTTTCTGCTGGGCTGCGGCACGGTGCAGGTGTGCACGGCGGCGATGCACTACGGGTATCGCATCGTGGAAGACATGATCGAGGGCCTGGAAGGATGGATGAACGAGAAGGGCTTTGCGAGCATTGAAGATTTCCGCGGGTTGAGCCTGCCGCGCGTGACGGAGTGGAAACATCTCAATCTGAATTACAAAATTGTGGCGCGGATTAATGAGGCGAAGTGCATCGGCTGTGATCTGTGCTACATCGCGTGCTGGGACGGCGCGCACCAATGTATTCATCGCGACAGAATATCCGGGCCTATAGACGGGCCGGTTGAGCTGCATACGACTCCGGCGGCGCTGGAGGCGGCAACGCGCGCGACGATTGCAGTCACGCCGATTCCGAAGCTCGATGCGCTCTCGCAGAATGGGGCAAAACAAGTAACTCCGATGGAACGTATTCCGCGCGTGGATGAGACGGAGTGCGTTGGATGCAATTTGTGTTCGCTCGTGTGTCCGGTGGATGAGTGCATCACGATGGTGGAGGTTCCGACCGGGCTTGCGCCGGAGACGTGGGAAGAGCGGACGAAAGAGTGCGCGCCGCCGACGATGTGACTTGTCGTATTTCAAAGAGGCACCGACGTGAAACTGCAGAATCAGATCATCATCGTCAACGTGGGTATTCTAGGCGGTCTTATTTATCAGTATTACCGCGGAGCATCTTTACCCGTAATCGCGGCGGTCGGGATCGCTCTTTATCTACTGGTCAATACAATCTTTTTCTTTCGATTGAAAAAAGGCGAACAAAGGTAAATAGATACCAATGGGTCTTCTGATTCAGCACGGGGTGGTAGTCAACGCGGACCGGACGTTGTCTGCCGACGTGCTGATTGAGGGCGGCACGATTCGCGATGTCCGCGCGGGAATTGATCCGAACGGGCACACAGTCGTCGATGCGGCTGGGCTGCTCGTGCTGCCGGGCGGGATCGATGCGCACACGCATCTCGACATGCCGTTTGGCGGAACGACATCTGCCGATGACTTCGAGACAGGCACGCGCGCGGCGGCGATTGGCGGGACGACGACAATTGTGGACTTTGCCATCCAGGCGAAGGGCACGAAGATGCGCGACGCGCTCGATTCATGGTGGAAGAAGGCCGATGGGAAAGCGTGTATCGACTATGGCCTGCACATGATCGTGACGGACCTGGGCGCGTCGGGTCTCGAAGACATGGATGACATGGTCAACGAGGGCGTAGCGAGTTTCAAGCTGTTCATGGCGTATCCCGGCGTGCTGATGGTGGATGACGCGACGATCTTCAAGGCGATGCAGCAGACAGCAAAGAACGGCGCGCTGATCTGCATGCATGCCGAGAACGGCAGCGTGATCGATGTGATCGTGCAGAAGGCGCTGGCCGAGGGCAAGAAGGCACCGATTCATCACGCGCTGACACGGCCCACGATTGCCGAGGCAGAAGCGGTTCATCGCGCCATCGTGATGGCGTCGTTGGCTGGTGTTCCGGTGTACATCGTGCATCTTTCGAGCGAGGACGCGTTGAACCAGGTGCGCGAAGCGCGAGATCGCGGGTTACCGGCGTTTGCGGAGACGTGTCCGCAGTATCTACTGCTGTCGATTGAAGACCACATGAAGGGCGAGAGTTTTGAGGACGCGAAGTATGTGTTCACTCCGCCGCTGCGGGAGAAGAAGAACCATCCGAAGTTGTGGGATGGGCTGAAGCACGATCATCTGCAGGTGGTGTCGACCGATCATTGTCCATTTTGCTTTGAAGATCAGAAGGCGCTGGGCAAGGATGACTTCACGAAGATTCCGAATGGCGGGCCGGGGATCGAGCACCGGATGCAGCTGATTCATCATCACGGCGTGAATGCGGGGAAGCTGACACTGAACAGATTTGTCGAGATTACCTCGACGGCCCCGGCGCGGATCTTCGGGATGTATCCCAAGAAGGGCACGATTGCCGCGGGGAGTGATGCGGATATCGTGCTGTGGGACCCAAATGCGGAGCACACGATCAGCGCGGCGACGCACAACATGCGCGTCGACTACTCGATGTTTGAAGGCTTCAAGGTGCGGGGTAATGCGCGCCAGGTGTATTCGCGCGGCGAGCTGATTGTGGAGAAGGGCAAGTATCTCGGCAAGGCGGGGCGCGGGAATTATCTGCGGCGCGCGGCGCGCGGGGGCGCATGGCAATAACGGAAACGCCTGCGGTCGAGCCGTCGAGTCTGTGCAACGCGGACCTCGCGCCGACGACAGCTGCGCAGCGCACGTGGGGGACCTACAACTACATCTCGCTGTGGTTTGCGATGTCGATGGAGGTGAGCACGTACATGCTCGCCTCGGGCCTGATTGCCGGCGGGATGAACTGGAAGCAGGCGATCGGCACGATTCTGCTGGGGAATCTGATTGTGCTGGTACCGCTGCTGCTGAACGCGCATGCCGGAGCGAAGTACGGGATTCCGTTTCCAGTGTTTGTGCGCGCGCCGTTCGGGGTGCGGGGCGCGAATGTGCCGGCGATTCTGCGGGCGATTGTGGCGTGTGGATGGTTTGGGATTCAGTCGTGGATTGGCGGCCAGGCGATTCACGCGATGCTGGTTGTGGTGTGGCCAGGAGCGGCGGCGGTGCAGTGGTCGGTGTGGGCGTGCTTCCTGGGCTTCTGGGCGCTGAACATGGCGGTGGTGTGGAAGGGCGTTGAAAGCATTCGGTTCTTCCAGGGCTTTTCGGCACCGTTCATGCTGGTGATGGCGCTGGCGCTGCTGGTGTTTGCGCTGGTGAAGGCAGGCGGGTTTGGACCGATGCTTTCGGAGCCGAGCCGCTTCCACTCGACGGGTGCCTTTCTGCGCTTCTTCTTTCCGTCGCTGACGGCGATGGTGGGCTACTGGGCGACGCTGGCGCTGAATATTCCAGACTTCACGCGGTATTCGAAGTCGCAGAACTCGCAGGTGGTGGGGCAGGCCTTCGGATTACCAGTAGCCATGACGCTGTATTCGTTTATTGGCGTGGCGGTGACATCGGCGTCGGCAGTGATCTTCGGGCAGCCGATCTGGAGCCCGATTGAGCTGATGGGACGCTTCCATCAGCCATTTGTGGCGCTGATCGCGATGGTGGGCCTGCTCGTGGCGACGCTGAATGTAAATGTCGCGGCGAATGTGGTGTCGCCGTCGAACGATATTTCGAATCTGAATCCTCGGCTGATCTCGTTTCGGACGGGCGGGCTGATTACGGGTTTTCTTGGCCTGGCAATGATGCCGTGGAAGCTGATGGCGAGCTTTCACAACTACATCTTCGAATGGCTGATCGGGTATTCGGCACTTCTCGGTCCGGTGGCGGCGATCATGATCACCGACTACTTTCTGATTCGCGGCACGCGGCTCGAACTGGAGTCGCTCTACAGGCGCGGCGGGATTTACGAGTACAGGAACGGGATCAATCCGCGGGCGATGATTGCGCTGGCGGCGGGGGTGGTCTGCGCGCTGACCGGGCGGTTCGTGCCGGCGGTGCATCTGCTCTTTGACTATGCGTGGTTTACCGGATTCTTTGTGTCGGGCACGGTGTATGTCGTGTTGATGCGGGGAGTGCGGAGCGCGGCTACGGACGCGGCGTTGGCTGTTGAAGAGACCTGACTTTACAGGGCGGAATGGGCGGCGTATCGTCAGGAATTGTGGTTCGGGTGGCATTCCCCGGCGGGGAAGCTGCACTGGAGACAATATGAGCATTACGAATTTCCGCAGCGCCGACGCTGTTTCGGATAAAGCAACAGCGGGCGCGCAGACGGTCACGCCCAAGGTGACTTTCCAGACATTACAAGAGAAGAAGCAGGCGGGCAGGCCGATTACGGCACTGACGGCCTACGACTACGCGACGGCGCGGCTGGTGGATGAGGCGGGCGTGGACCTGACCCTGGTAGGCGACTCGCTGGCCATGGTGGTGATGGGCTACGACAGCACGCTGCCTGTGACCATGGAGGAGATGCTGCATCACACGCGCGCGGTGAGGCGGGCGGTGAAGCACGCGATTATGGTCGCGGATATGCCGTTCGGGTCGTATCACGTGAGCGCGTCGGAGGGTGTGGCCAACGCGGCGCGGTTTGTGAAGGAAGCCGGTGCAGAGGCGGTGAAGGTCGAAGGCGGTGCCGCGCGCTGCGAGCTGGTACAGCGGCTGACCGAGGCGGAGATTCCTGTTGTCTGTCATCTTGGCCTGACGCCGCAGGCGATACATCGAATGGGCGGCTACAAGGTGCAGGGCAAGACTCTGGCAGCAGCTGAAGAGCTGGCGCGTGATGCGCGGATGCTGGAAGCGGCGGGCGCGTCGATGATTGTGCTTGAGGGCATGCCGCGCGAAGTGGCGTCGATCATCACGTCGCAGCTACATATTCCGACGATTGGCATTGGTGCGGGACCGGATTGCGATGGGCAGATTCTGGTCTTTCACGATCTGGTGAACCTGAGCTTCTCGCGGCCGGCTAAGTTTGTGCGGCAGTATGGGGACGCGGCGGCGCTGTTTCGCAACGCGATCGAGGGCTATGTGCACGATGTCGAGGAGCGGTCGTTTCCGGATGACGCGGAGAGCTACCACGTATCCAGAGAAGTGACAGATGCGCTGAAGGCTCCTGAAGCCGGCGAGTCGCTGAGGGCTTCGTCGAAGGCGCACCTCGTCCGCAAAGCCTGATGCGGATCAGCAAAACAATTGCAGAAACGCGGGCGGCGGTGCGCGAATTGCGCGCGGCTGGCCGCATTGTCGGTCTTGTTCCGACGATGGGGGCGTTGCATGTGGGCCATGTCTCGCTGGTTCGCGCGGCGCGGAAGGAGTGCGATGCGGTGGTGGTGTCCCTCTTTGTGAATCCCACACAGTTTGGGCCGAATGAGGACTTCGCGAAGTATCCGCGGACGTGGGATTCGGATTGCGCGCTGCTGGAGAGAGAGGGCGTCGAGCTGGTGTTTGCCCCGGGCGCGGAGGCGATGTATCCAGTTGGGGCGAGCACGTTCGTTGAAGTTGAGTGCGTGAGCGACAGGCTGGATGGCGCGTCGCGGCCGGGACATTTTCGCGGCGTGGCAACGGTGGTGGCGAAGCTGTTTCATATTGTCGCTCCCGACAAGGCGTTCTTCGGCCAGAAGGATGCGGCGCAGGTGGCGGTGCTGCGCAGGATGGTCCGCGACCTGAATTTCGATCTGGAGCTGGTGGTGTGTCCCACGGTGCGTGAGGCGGATGGGCTGGCGCTCAGCTCGCGCAACCGGTATCTGTCAGCCGAGGAGCGTGGGCAGGCGCTGGTGCTGAGCCGGGCCCTCCAGCGCGTGGAGGAACGGATTGCGCAGGGGGTTCTCGAGTCGGCGGCGCTGATTCGCGAGGCGCAGGAGATGCTTGCCGCGGAGACGGGGGTGCGCGTGGATTATTTGAGGATCGTCGATCCGAGTTCGCTCGAAGATGTGGCCGCTGTGTGCGGAGGGGCGCTGGTGGCGGTTGCGGCGGTGGTTGGGACGACGCGGCTGATCGACAATGTAGTGATCGAGCCGCGCAAATAGGCTACTGTGGCTTCTGGTCGGCAGCTGGCTCGGGCGCATGATCGTGGTGTTGTCCGGCCATGGCGCCTGGGGCGAAGGGCGCGGGCATGCTATTGCCGCGATGGCATGTTCCGCAGGTCACGGTCTTCTCTGCCGGTGAGGCATCCGGATCTTTGACCTGAGACAGGTATTTCGCATTAATCTCATTGGTCATGGCGATCATGGTTCGCGCGATGGCCTTGTCAGGATTAGCGTCGGAGGCGTAGTTGGGCTTGTGAGTTGTCGGGTCACTGGCGTGGCAGAACTCGCACTCGACTCCGAGGGCTCCTGTATAGCTGCGCATGAGGGCGAGCAGGTCGGGAACGGCGATGTTCTTGGGAAGCACCTGCAGGTTGGTTGGCTTGGGCATGGGCCGGCGCGGATGGGGCTGGGTTGGATATTGCTGGGGTGCGGGACTGCCGTCTTGTGCGGCGGCGGTGAGTGCGACGGGCGCGGTGGCAAAAAATAGAGCGGCTGCGGCGAGAGCGGCGGCAAAGTTGCGCGGCACGTGTTGATCCTCAGATTTTTGGGATTTTCAGGAAATCAGGCACTTGCAGGCCATTGTTACATAGGACGCAGAAATCGGGACTTTCGCGTCACGGTTGCTAGCGATTCGAGATTACGGACGAGGGTGTTTCGGCTGATACAGGCCAAGTTCGGCGCCACTGGGTAGACGCATGCGGGTGATCGATCCCCACCGGGCTTCCTGGACCTCGGAACATCGGACGCCCTTTCTTGCAAGGGAGACGATTTCGGCGCTCAAGTCGTCACACATGAAATAGAGTTCGTGGATGCCCGTTGCTTCGGATGGGTGGAATGCGGCTTCCGCAGGTGGCAGGGCAAATATCAGCCAGCCGTGGCCGGCGTCCACGGATTTGAGACCGAGGACGTCGCGGAAGAATGCGCGGTCCGCCTCGGGATCTTTGCTATAGACGACGAAGTGAGCGCCGGAAATCATCTTGCTGCGTTCCAACTGTCTGAACTTAACTATCAAAACGAAACCGGCTCGAAGTGCGCGAACATCTGCTGGAACTCGGGCAGGCTTGCCGGAATTTCGTAAGTGCAGGTCTCCTCGAAGCGCTTCCACAAATCGAGGACAACGGGATTGGAGTGAGCACCGGCGATAGCTTCCTGGGAGACCCATTCGAAGACTTCGATAATTACTCCGGATGCGGTGCGCATGACGATGGAGTGGCGATCGGTGACCAGTCCCTCGGCGCGCAGAGGCGGAAGGTGGTTGCGAACAAGTTCGACGAGGGCTTCTTCCTTGCCGGGTTTGGGCTTGTAGCAGGCGACCGAAATAGATCCCATAAGAGCTCTCGCGCGAGAGGTGCCTTGAGCCGCGCCTTGAAAAGACACGGCTCGCGAAGTGTGCGGTCGGCTGTCACGCCGCGTCAATTACCAAGTCCTTATCCGGCCTGGCGAAACGAGCCTCTTAGGCCGGGAGGGTGTCGAACTCCTCCTCTTCGTCGAGTCCGTGACGACGGAGAAGGTTAGGCAGATTCTGCGAAAAGGCAGAGCGCGGCATTACCATGTCGCATCCGGCCTCGATGGCCTTGGCCTTGAGGTCGCCCTGCAGGTGCGAAAGGAAGCCGATGATCGAGGTTCCCTTTTTAAGCTTGGTGCGGAGTTTCGGAATCAGTGTGAGCGGCTTGGCATTCGCGTTGTTGAGGTCGAAGACGATGAGCGAAGGGCGGTCATGCTCGGAGTCGGTGAGCCGGGCGATGATATCCTTGTCTGCCTTGACGAAAGACACCTTGATGCCCAGCTTGCGCGACGTCTCCTGGATCTTGGCGAGGAAGAAGAGATCCTCGATGAAGCAGAAGATACGTGTGGGAGCGTCCTCACGAATAGGGACGACGGGCTCGGGCGGAGCATAGAGCTCGTTCGCGTAACCGTAACCATATCCGTTGGAGTGTCCGCCGCCGTTGATGTTGCCGTTGCGCAGCTCGATGGTGGACGGCGGAGAATCGGCGACGTTGCCATTGACTGTGCGGTAGCTGTGATCCATGGGGCCGACAAAGACCTGCTGCTTGCGCTGCTTGTTCTTGCGGCGGCCACCGCCCTGCTGTCCGTTGCCGTTCCCGTTTTTCTGGAAGAAGCGATTCTGGCTGGAGGGCTTGGATTTCTGACCTTGTCCGGGCTGATTGGGTTGATTTTGCTGGGGCGGTTGTCCGTTTGCCTGAGCGGCGGACTTGTTGCCTTTTCTTCTGCGACGCCGCCTGCGGTGTCCCTGATTCTGTCCCTGCGGAGCCTGCATCTCAGGCGGTTGGGCCTGAGGCTGAGGCTGGGACAGGTTCTGCTCTGTTGTCATGCGTGCACTTCCTGGTGCGATTTACTTGATGGACGGCAGCGGATTCCGGCGGAGGCGCTGCCCCCTTTTTCGCGTCATAACGATGCCGGAGAGTCGTGAACTTCGAGCGTGAAGCCGGAGGTCGGCACAAATGCTATGTGCTTCCGGGGAACGACCAGGCGGCAGGACGGGCGGATTAACGGATCGCAATGGAGACAAATGCTTTGAAACCTTCAACCACAACCACGTATTTGTCAAACAACCGCGCTCCAAGCCTAGAACTGCATTCCTGCCGGCGTGGGCCACGGTGAGACGCGTCAGTTGAATTCCTGTTTGACTCTCGAGAATCGCGGCGAGCCCCTTCTCCGAAGGTTGGCGTCAGCCGCTCGATAGACAAAGATGATCCTATCCTAAAAACGGTTGGCTGGCAAGCGGTTCAACTTCCACAAAGGTGGTACAAGGGGCAAAAAGAGAAAAGCCACCGCTATATGCGATGGCTTTTCGACCCACCTTCCGATGGCCAGTCACTGGCCTCCCTGAAAATGCCCGATCGCTTGAGAACTTCGGGACTTGTTCGCTCCGGCCCGGGCTTAACCTCGTGGGGTTCTTGCTCTCGGTGGCCGGAACTGATTCGCATGGCTCTTCTATCAAGTGGAGAGCCTGTGCGTCGCTGGCTGCCTACCTAATAAGCAATCGTTATGCCGTTCGACGATTCCTTTAAAATATTGCACTTACCCTGTTTGTCCGAGGGTAAGAATCCTGAATCTGGAAGCGTTCGGCCCTGGGACTTCGTAAAACCATACTTGGGCGGGCGCAAACAGGATCGTTTCAGCGCTGGCAACGGGGACAATAGTGGGTACCCCGGCCAGCCAGGAGGGTGCGGCGAATGGGGGTTTCGCAGATCAGGCAGGGCCGGCTGGTGCGCATGTAAACGTGATGCTCGAGCTGGAAGAAGCCGGCCACGCCGTCGGCGTCCACGTAGTCGGAGACGGAGGAGCCGCCGAGCGAGATGGCCTTCCGCAGGATGTTCTGCAGGGCGGCGTGGAGCTTGTCGAGCTGGGCGCGGGTAAGGCGTCCGGCGATGCGGGTGGGGCGGATTCCGGCGTGGAAGAGGCTCTCGTCGGCGTAGATGTTGCCGACGCCGTGCAGGAGCTTCTGGTTGAGTAGGGCGGCCTTGATCGAGAGCTTGCGGCCGCGGAAGAGGGCCGCGAAGTCGGCGGCGGAGATGGTGAGGGGTTCAAGGCCGGGTCCGCGGAACGACCGGGATGTGCCGGACTTGGCGGCGGCGTGCAAGGCGAGGCGGCCGAACCGGCGGGGGTCGACGAAGCGGAGGTCTCGGCCGGAGCTGAGAGACAGGACGGCGTGGGTGTGCGGAGGGATGGGGACGTCCGCGGCCGAGACGAGCAGGCGGCCGGTCATGCCGAGGTGGACTATCCATTGCAGGGGCATCTTGCTGCGAGTGAGGTCGAAGACGATGTGCTTGCCGACGCGGTGTACGAGGTCGATGCGGGCGCCGGTAAGGGCTTCGGCCATAGGGTCGGAGGGAGTCTTGAAGGGCTCCTTGTAGCGACTGAGCCAGACGGAGAGAATTCGCTCACCACGGATGCGTTCGTTGACGCCGCTGGCGACGGTTTCGACTTCGGGGAGTTCGGGCATCCAGTTCTTATTTTCGCAGAGGAGCCGGATGCCGACCCGGGCTAGGGCCTCGCGGCCTTCGGTGACTGTGCAGTGAGGCGGGCGAGGACGGTGTTGTCTTCACCGCGGAGGAAGAGTGCAGACCCACGGATGCGGAAGCTGGTGGTGGCGCTGAGCGCCTTGAGGAAGGCCTGTTCGCGGGGCATAACGTCGCCCGGGCACGCCATCATGGTGCTGGCGACCTGGCGAAACCGGAGAGTCGAGCCGTCGAGCTCGAAGGAGCCCATGATGCGGTTGCAGCCGCCTGATCCAGCGAGGCGTTTGGTGTCGGCGGCGAGTTCTATCCAGGCTTCGCTCCGGCCAGTTCCTGGTGTGACGGCTTCGCCATTTAATTGGGTGAGGGTCCAGTGGGTTCCGGCGAGAGGGGTGGCCGGCTTAGCACCCGGCGGTTCGGGCGGGGCCTGCTGGACGAGGATTCCGATGTGCTTCTCGGGCGCGCCCTGGGTGAGGACGGGATGGGCGGCGGTGGAAGTGAAGAGGAGTTTACCGCCGGAGCTGATGGTGGCGCGGATCTGGTAGCGGTGCGCGGGATTGAGGGCGGCGGGATCGTACTTGACGTCGAAGGGGATGGGGACCTGCTTGCCGTTGGTGGGCACCTGCTCCTCCGCTATGGATGTCGCGGGCGCGTCGGCGCGGGAGACGTCTTCGATGACGAGGCGGACGACGGCGTCGGGCGGCAGGGCGATGCGCTGGCGATAGGTCACGGTTCCGGTGACGGTGCTGGCGGAGTGTTCGGGCTCGGCGCTGCTCTGGCCGAGGATGAGCGGGGCGGCGAAGAGCAGCAGGGTGACGACAGGGCGGGCTCGATGCATGGTGGCGATTCCTGGGGTTTGGACGGGCGATCCCAATGTACGCGAGCGCAGTGGGCCGCATCTACCCTTACATGATTCGCAAACTGAAGTCTGGGGAATTCCGGCTGTACTCGCGCAAGAAGGATGCGTCGACGGGAAAGCGGCGCAACCTGGGTACCTTCGCGAGCCCTGAGAAGGCGAAGCAGCACGAGCGCGAGGTTCAGTACTGCAAGAAGCATTGAGGTGGGGCGGAGGATTGGTTTGGGTTGCAGAGGATCCGGACCCCCTCCCCATCAGATTCGTAACTCATTCATTCTGCGAAGCCTTCTGCCAGATCTGCCTGTAATTCATACATAATAAAATACTTACATTCACTTCACAGAAAACAAACGACTTAGCAGGTCCTCATTGAAAATGCGAGGGTTAGCTTTCCGTCATTGATTTCAAAGCGCTTATCGCGATTTTTCGGGTCCACAGCAAAAAAGGCCCGCTGTTGGCAGCCGGGCCTTTCTGTCTCTATTGTAGCTGGCAGGAAAAATTTCTCGGCCAGGAAAACAGGGTTCGGGGCTCAGGGAATGTCAGTCATCCGCGCATTTTTGTGCCGGGGAATTTAACGCGCCTCCGTTGACGCACCAAACGTATCCAGTGCATGCCATCGCAGAATCGGACCGGTGCGCGCCTGAATTCACGGCAAAATCAGGCTTGAGTGGCCATCCGCCCAACGAAGTACCCGAAGCGCCCGAAGCGTGTTCCATCGACTCGGCTCACCTGCTGATTCGCCGACCATCACGGTGAGCGCCTCGTCATACGCGCGGTCGAGGAGCCATCGCCCGTCGGTCTTCCAATCCATCGCGCCAACACCGGGCGCATTGGGGGCCTGCCGCCTGCTCTCGACGACGTGCAAGGCATCGGTGACGCGCGGGTCGGGCGGAGCGCCGGCGGCCCGGAGATAGTCGAGTGCGCGGAGAATGTCGTAATGGTAGCGGGGCGGGAACGCGAGTTCCAGGAACGCAGGATTCGCGACCTCGCCGGTGGAGCGTCGCCGGAAGAGGCTACGCTCGAGCAGGTACTCCTCGCCGCGCCGTCTGGCCTCCGCGATCGTAGTCGCAATCTGGGGCGCAATATGGTGCGTGGACTCGACGGCACGCTCGTACTCGAGCAGCCCCTCCAACACGCAGATCGTGGTGTGGAAAGACGAGCGCGTACTCTTCGGTGCTTCGCAATTCCAACCGCCATCATCGAGCTGCTCGCTAAGGAGACGGCGCGCGAGACTCTCCGTCGGGCGCCCGAAGTAGGCACCAAGCGCCATCGCCCCTCCGTTGATGCACGGCTCCTCCTCGCCCTCGAAGAACGTGTTCCCGCCGGTCTCCGGCGGTCGCAACTCCCAGCAACCGCCCTGGTCGTTCCATCGCAGCCCCATCTCGAGGCGCGCCACCGCCGACTCGACAGCAGGTTCGGCGCGGTCGACGCCGGTCGCGCGCAGGAGGAGCAAGGTGAAGAGTGTCGTCAACCAAACAGGGGCATCGGTCCGGCGCCACGAGCCGTCTGGCTTCTGGCAGGCGAGAATTTCGACGCCGAGGCCTTCGTGCGGAACGCGGGCACGCTCCGCGGCGATCGCTGCCGGGGAGGCGTCCGTTAGATCGCGCATCGCTTGCCAGGCTATTGCCGGGTCTGAATGGAGCAGCCAATCGATGGCGTTCACGCCGCTATATTACCTTTTCTAGCGCAGGTCGCAGATTCAAGTTCTTGGGCGCGCGTCGGTTCCAGCCCCGATGTGCTGCCGCATTATCCGATGGTGCCGCACCGGCGGCGGTATCCTGATGGGAGCTAATGGATGCAGCGCTCGGGGCGGCAGGCTCTCGGGGCCAGGCTTCACCTTGAGGGCAGAGGCATTGAAGTGTTCAATCGCCCGTGAGGTCAGGACATGATTCGAGTGAACTACTTTGTTATCGGTCTTGTGGTAGTCGTGGCGTTCGTTGCGAGTTCAATCTGGTACAGCCCTCTTATGTTCGGCAGAGAGTTTCTGGAGCTGAGCGGCGTGAGCGCCGGCACGAGTCCAAACCCAGTGAAGGTTGTATGCGAACTGATCCGCACATTCATCCTTGCCTACGTGATTGCCCAGCTCGTACCGCGGTTGAACGCACCCGACAGCAAAGCTGCGGTAGGGCTGGGGCTCTGGCTATGGATTGGATTTCCGGTCATCCTGCTTACAGGATCAATGCTGTGGCAGAACGTTCCGTGGAAGCTAGCAGCGATTCATGCGGGTGACTGGCTCATAAAAATTTTGCTCTTTACCGGTACGGTGGGCTGGTGGCGCAAAAATCGCCGCGTCGTTGCACCTGGCCCCGCTATGGATGGAAACTGAATCACTGCCGGCCCTGGTCGCGCTAGCGGCAATCGCGTTCGTCCTATCGATCCTTGGTACATATTTCGATATTCACGCTTCCTCGTGTGTGAACTACTGAGCCTGATCCGTGCCGCATTTTGTTCCTCCCACCCTTCGCTTCGCGAAGGATGGGGCACCCTCGTTGCGGTAGGTCATGGAAAAATTAAAGGGGGCCACCCGCCCATCGCTTGCCGCGAGCAGGACTTCCTGTATGTACACAGAAATTGCTGATTATCGTAGAAATAGCCGGGTGTGGAATGCTCAGCATCGCGTGCGACCGATATCACGGCGCCACATAAAACATGAGAGTAGCCTGCAGTGTGTGGGTAGATCTTTCCTTTTGTAGTTAGCTGTCGTCCCTCGCAGTTGTGGCACTCAGGAAGCCACCACCCACCGCACGCCGCGACAGGCGCTCCATCCTAGCTTCTGCTTAGGAAGGCGCCATGAACCCACCAGGTTTCGCGAATAGGGTAGTAGGATCTATCAACGACACGTTCTTCAATCATCTTATGGATCGCAAAGCCATACTTGGCTGTCCCGGATGTCTTCTCCTCGCAGTAGTGTCGTTCTACGGTCAAGCGCAAACGGTAACTGCGGACTTCGGCGGGCGAAGCGGGTTGACGGCCGCCGTGCCGGCTGGCGTCTTTGCAGTCGGTGGTATGGGAGACAGTCTCACCAATCCAAGGGGGATTGCCACTTTGACGTCGGCTGGCCTTACCGGGACTCGCTTCTGGATTGGGCTTCAGCAGGTTTACGCGACCTCCACGCCGAACTTTGCCGTTCTCGATTCAGAGCTGAAAATCATGAGCGCTGCAGGCGTGCACCCGATCGCTGTCATCTATGACACGCCCGCCTCGCTGGGAGGAAACCAATGCGGGCCGCCATCGAGTGTCTCGACGTGGGGTGCAATGGCGGCGTCGGTGGTAGCTCACGCAGACCAGAACTTTCCAGGCCTGCTGCAAGACTACGAGATATGGAATGAGGCGGAACTCGACACGTCGCTGTGTATCAGTGACTACAATACCCGCCTTAATACTTACGTTTCGATGTACGCAGCCGCCGCTTCAGCGATGCATGCCCAGGCGAAAGCCGACGGTCAAACGATTCGCACGGGCGGCCCTGCGATTGTGGAGCTCAATATGGCGCCCTACTGGCTTCCTGAGTTTCTCAGCAACCAATCTACTGCGCCATACGTGGATTTTGTAAGCTTTCACCTTTATGTTAGCGGTCAAAATGAACTCAGTGAGGGCATGGATTGGCCTCAGCTGTATGGATTCACTCAATCAAGCACGCGCGGTGTTGCCTACTACTATCAGATGATCGAGTCACTCGTGCGTGCGGGCAAACAGCCGAATGCCGCAACGACCCCTATGTATCTCACTGAGTACAACGACAACTGGATGTTTGCACTCGATTGCTGTCGCAACAGTCCAATTTATGGTCCTTTGTGGAACAGCCTGACGATTGTCGATCTTTTGAATGTCGTGTACAGCGGTGCTTCGGCAGGTCCCAGTGTTATCGAGTACTATGATGCCGCCGACAAGTACTTCTGCCTTCTGGGACATTGGGACGCCCAAATGGATTGCGACCGATCCGAACTTATACCGTATCCCCAGTTCTATGCGTTCCAACTGTTTGCGTCCCCTGAATATCTCGATCTGCAGGCAGGCGCTTACATGGCTGCGGCGGTGTCTCCCGCGAGCACCACATCGGGATTGAGCGCAACGGCGTTCTATACGGTCGGGGCGAATGCGGTGGTTGTGGTTAATCCCACATCAACGGCTTATCGCGCAGTGACGGTTACTTTTCAAAATCCGGGGCTGACATCGGTGTGCGGAACGACGTACCTGGTGGACGGCTTGCATGGTCAGATCGCTACGGGGCCTGTCAGTTTCAGCTCGACGTCCGGAAGATATACAACGACGGTTGCAGTCCCCGCATACGGGACGGTAGCCGTTTCGATGAAAGGCAGCCCGGTCGCAGGCGCTCCGAAGGCGGTATTGAATGTGACAACCGAGAAAAATCCGTTGGCGGTGTTTGTTGACTCGTCGAAGAGTCAGGGTGGAGGAAGCGCGATCATTGGCAGAACAATCGATTTCGGCGATGGTGCCTGGATAAATTGGACGCCATGGATTACTCATATCTACGGCAAAGCTGGAAGCTATGCCATTCTGCTGAGTGTAAAGAATCAGTCCGGACAGATTTCGATCGCCAGGAGTGTTGTGAACGTTCGATGATGCCTGGGGCGATGGCGCAGTAACAACTGAATTTACAGAATCAACAGCATGGATTTAAGCAGAGGGTCAGGCGGGCGATCAGACGCTACTTCCGGTGGCTGGCGTCGTCGTAGATGGCTTTGAGGTCGGCGCGTGAGAGGGTTTTTTCGGCGCCGGAATCGGACTTGATTGCATCAAGCAGGCGCACCGCCTGGGCATAATTGTAGGCAATCTGCGAGTGATCATTGCTGCCAGAAAGCCTGGCCGCCTGGCCGAGAAGGTAGTGGATGCGGGCGCTATCGAGGCGCATGCTGCTCTTTTCGGACGTGATCAAAATCTGTTCAAGCTCTCGCTGGGCGGGAGCGTAGTCTTTGGTACCGATTTCTGCTTCTGCATTGGCGATGGCGGAACGGACGGTGAGGTAAGAGCTGACGTTGCTGCTGGATTTAAGGAGCGCGCGGAGCATGGTGAGCGCGTCCTTGGCACGGCCCTGGGCAATTGTGGCATTTGCGACGTTGAGCTTCGACTGCGCGATGATGTCGTTGTCCTTGATGCGCGCGGTGAGACGCAGGGCGGACTGGTAGGACTGATCGGCGGCCTTGGGGTCACCCTTGAAGAAGGCGATGTCGCCGCGGGTATTGAGGATGGAAGCGGTCAACGAATTGCTCTTCAGGTCGCGGGCGATGGCATCGGCCTCATCGAGGGGCTTGGCGGCTTCGTCGACACGTCCGGCACGAGCGAGAGCCCCGGCGAGATCGGTGAGGAAGGTGGCCATGTCCGAGCCTTTTTCTCCCTGATCCCGGAAGGCCCTGACGGCGTCCTGCATCTTGTTGACGGCGGCTCCGAGGCGGCCCTGATATTGGAAGACGAGCCCCATCTGGTGAGAGACGACGGCAATCTGGTGGGCGTCGGTGGCCGTGCGGGAGAGCTGCACCGCGCGCATGAGCGAGGTCAGGGCCTGATCGTACTGGCCAGTGTGGGTGTAGACCTCTCCGAGCCCTTCGAGCGGAGCGGCGATGTCTCCGGGCACGCCAAGTGTTTCGCGAATCTGCAGCGCCTGCTGAAAGTTGGTGAGGGCGTTGTTGGTGTCGCCCCTGGCGAGATAAACGGCACCGAGGTTGGTGAGGCAGAGGGCCTCCCCTCCCTGATCACCGATACCACGCTGGATTTCCAATGCCTCCGTATAGCGAGCGAGAGCCTGGTCAAAGTCGCCGCGTTCCTGATAGAGAGTGCCCATTTCGAGCAGCGTATCGCCCTGCTCCTCCTTCATGCCGATTTCGCGCAGGATGGCGAGGGCCTTGCTGTAGCTGACGAGAGCGTCGTCGGACTTTCCATTTATCGCCTGGACAAGCGCGATCTCATCGAGGGCGGCGGCGACTCCGCGCTTCTGGCCGAGCTTCTGGTTGATGTCGAGGGATTCCTGGTAATTGCGCATCGCCTCGTCGGGCTTGTTGAGCAGCCGGTAGGAAATTCCGGTAGAGAGCAGGATGAGCGCCTTGAGCTCCTGATTGTCGACCTGAGTCGCGAGGGTCAGGCCCTGGCTGAGGTGGTTGAGGGCGGCTTCGGGATTCCCGAGGGTGTTTTCAATGACGCCCATTTCCCAGAGCGCCTTGATGTTGCGGGGATCGGTGGCGAGGATTTTTGCGAAGATGGCCTGGGCCTTGTTGTAGTCGCCGGTTGCCACGTAGAGCGTGCCGAGGTTGTATTGAACGTCGACATCACCGGGCCAGCTGGTGGCGAGGTTTTCATAAGCCTCGATCGCATCCTTGTTGTTCCTGAGAATGCGGGCGTAGTTGGCCTTGATGAGGTATTGCTCGGGGAGAGGGAGATTTTCGCTGGTGGCCAGTTCGACGGCGCGCCGGGCTGACTGCTCGGCATCATTGGTAAAGCCGAGCTCGGACTGCACCTCGGCGAGTCGCGAGTGGGCGAGGGCGAACTGCGCGTCTTTGGTGGTGGCCGACTGGAAACTCTTGAGCGCGTCGAGGTTCTTGCCCTGGCGCATCTGGACCAGGCCCTCGTTATAGGAGCGCAGGGCGTCGACGGATGTGGAGGTCGGCTTGAAGGACTGCGCCTTCAGCTCCTGCAGCACATCGGGCGAGAGGGCTAAATTCTGGCGCACGGTTTCGGCCAGGGTATCGATCGCGCCGGGGAGATCTTTGGGCAGGGCCTGCGCCTTGAGCGGGGTCGTCTGGTCGCGCTTGAGGTCGCGGATGGTGCCGGTGATGATGATCTGATCGCCGGAGCGGGAGTACTGACCGGAGACGATGACGTCCGCGTTGCAGCTTTCGGCGATGCGTCGGAGAGTGTCGGGATCAATGTCGGTTTGCGGGAGGACTCGCAGATCGGCGAGGACCTGGTGCACGCGGTCGGGGGGCACGGCGCGGAGATGTGCAGATTGGCCGATGTCGGTACTGAGCATGTCGGCGACACTGGCGCCGATCCAGTCATCCTTCTCGTCGCCGGAGGAGTTGTGGAAGGGCACAATGGCGAGCGCCATGGGAGCAGGCGCAGCGGCCTGCCGTTTCGCAGCCGGCGTGGAGTGCGAGAGATGAACGCCGAGATAGGTGGCAGCGGCGATCAGCAGGAGGGCTGCGGCTCCGCCGCCTATCCACCAGCGTTGTTTGGCGGTCCATTGCCGGGGTGGTCTGGAGTAGCTTGGCGCCGCAACTGCGATGGAGCCGGAGGAGCTCTTGCCTCTCCACTTGTTGAGGTCGGCAAGAAGCTCGGATGCGGTCTGGTAGCGGAGGTTGACGTCGCGTTCCAGACAGCGGTTGACGATGCGGTCGAGCGGTCCGGAGATGCTGCTGTCGTGATGGGAGACGGGGACGGCGCGCTCCTGCGTCCGCTTGATGAGGCTGGCGAGGGCGCTGTCGGCGCGGAAGGGGGTTTGTCCGGTGAGGAGCTCGTAGAAGATAAGGCCGAGGGAGAAGATGTCGGAGCGCTGATCGAGCGGCTTGCCGAGCGCCTGCTCGGGCGACATGTATTCCATGGTGCCGACGAGCGCCCCGGTCTGCGTCATGCCGTCACCTTCGAGGGTGCGCGCGAGGCCGAAGTCCATGACCAGGATCCGGCCGTTCGGGTCGCGCATGATGTTCTGCGGCTTCAGATCGCGGTGAATGACGCCGACGGCGTGCGCAGCTTCGAGAGCCTTGCAGGCCTGCTGGATGATGTCGACGGCTTCTTCAGCGGGCAGCTTCTTGCGCTCATGGATGAGGGTGCGAAGGTCGACGCCCTCGACGTACTCCATGGTGATGAACTTCATGCCGTCGGCTTCGCCGAGGTCGTAGATGCGGATGACGTTGCGGTGCGTGACCGTGGTCGAGAGGATCAGCTCCTGCTTGAAGCGCTCAATGATGGCAGCGTTGCCGGCATATTCGCGACGGATGGTCTTGAGCGCGATGATGCGATTCAGCTCGATGTCGCGGGCCTTGTAGACGGCTCCCATGCCGCCTTCGCCGAGCAGAGAGAGGATTTCATAGCGCTGGCCGAGGACGTGCCCGGGCTCGAGCACGGGCTGGCCACCGAACATCGAATCGCTCATGGTGCGGCTGGCGGCGGAAAACGGGGCAGGAGACTGGCGTGCGGACGGCGGAGGACCGACATAGGTAGGTGCGTCGCTGGGCGGCGTCACTTCCGGAGACGAGCTTTCCCCTTTGAACGGCGTGCGCAGACCGCCGTTCGCCCCCTTAGGGAGGTCGTCCTGCGGGGGAACTCCTCTTCTGTGATCGTCGATGATTTCCGCGCTCCCACCGCTAGATGGCACAAACCCTTGAAGCTAATGCTACATGGAGGGCGGCGAACGAAATCAGTATATAACGCCGGTCACCTGAAAGATTGTGATTCCGACAACCGATTTGTTGCGGCGGTGGTGACGATTACCAGAGTTACGATTACCAGGCGCGACGGCTATTACCAGGCGCGATGACTATTCGGAGAGGATGGGCTCCGGCGCTTCCTCGGTCTTGGGGCAGAGGTCTTTGTGGCTCTCGAGAAAACGGACGCAGGCGTTCCAGCGCAGGATAGCGTCATCGTTGCCAGAGGGACGGAGGCGCTCGGCTTCTTCGAAGAGGTGAAGGGCTTTCACGAGCCAGTCGTAGATGTAGTTCGAGGAGCCGGGGCCGCCGGTGCGATAGTTGGCCTTGGCGCGGCGCTCCCAGGCTATTCCGGAATAGTAGGCGCGATCGTAGGGCGATTCGAGAGCGGGGATGGCTTCGATGGCGCGGGCGAAAGAGGCGGGGTCGTGAGGAATCTCGTCGGTAAGAGCAAGAATGAGGCTGACGCGGGCGTGGCGATTCGCTGGGTCGACGTCGAGGATGTCTCGGCAGATGCTTTCGGCTTCCGTCGGTTCATGGAGAAGGCGGTAACGCTCGGCCCTGGCGAGCGCGACCTGGATGCTCTCAGGGGAGATGGGCTTAAGGGTGAACATGCGATGACCTCCTGGTCGGTCAATCCCTAGATGATGTGAAAGAGGTGCTTGAGCGGATCGAAATAACGGTCGACTACGCGCTCTTTCAGCGGGATGATCGCGTTCTCGGTAATGGTAATCGATTCGGGGCAGACCTTTCCGCAACAGGTTGTGATGTTGCAGTAACCGATGCTGTGTTTTTTCCTGAGGTCGGTGACGCGGTCTTCGATGTCGAGCGGGTGCATTTCGAGCGCCGCGGCATAGACGAGCAGGCGTGGGCCGATGAATTCGTCCTGCATGTGGTGCTCGCGCAGGACATGGCAGACGTCCTGGCAGAGGAAGCATTCGATGCACTTGCGGAACTCCTGCACGCGTTCGACGTCGGCCTGCTGCATGCGCCAGGTGCCGTCTTCTGAATCGGGCGTGCGCGGCTTGAAGGGCTTGATGGTCTTCTTGGCGCGATAGTTCCAGGAGACGTCGGTGACGAGGTCGCGGATGACCGGGAAGGTGTGCATGGGCTCGAGTGTGACCGGCTCATTGAGATTGAGATTGCTGAGCCGGGTCATGCACATGAGCTTGGGCATGCCGTTGATTTCGGCAGAGCAGGAGCCGCACTTTCCGGCTTTGCAGTTCCAGCGAACGGCGAGGTCGGGGGCTTGCTGCGCCTGGATGCGGTGCACGGCGTCAAGGACGACCATGCCTTCTTCTACGGGCGTGGCGTAGTCGGTGAAGCCGCCGTTGGCGTGATCTCCGCGCCAGATGCGGAAGGTTGCGTTGGTAGCCATTACTTCATCTCCTCGATGATGGCTTTGAGTTCGTCCGGGACGGGCGGGATAGGGCGCTTTTCGATGAGCATTTCTGAATCTGAGCTGCCGCGCTTTATGACGATGTTGTACTTGCCCCAGTCGGCATCTTTGTCGGGGAAGTCCTCGCGGAACTGGGCGCCGCGGCTCTCTTTGCGCAGGATTGCCGCGTGGGTGACAGCTTCAGAGACGATAAGCATGCTCGACAGGTCCATCGCAGTGTGCCATCCGCTGTTGTACTGGCGGTTGCCGCCGATGCCGACGCGCTCGGCGCGGGCATCGAGTTGCGTGATTTTGTCGAGAGCTTCTTCCATTTCGCTTTCGGTGCGGACGATGCCGACGAGGGCCTGCATGGTGTCCTGCAGGTCGTATTGGATCTGGTAGGGGTTTTCGCCGGAGAGTCCGCGATCGAAGGGCGCGAGAGCGGCGGTGGCGACGGTCCGGAGCTGGTCTTCATTAATGCTTGCGGGTGAGCCGTTGGCGCGGGCGAATTCGGCGGCGTAGCGGCCGGCGCGGCGTCCGAAGACAACCAGATCGGAGAGTGAGTTGCCGCCGAGCCGGTTGGCACCGTGGAGTCCGGCAGCGGCTTCTCCCGCGGCGAAGAGGCCGGGGACGGTGGTCATCTGCGAGTCGCCGTCGACGCGGATGCCGCCCATCATGTAGTGCGTGGTGGGGCCAACTTCCATGGGCTCTTTGGTGATGTCGAGATCGGCAAGATGCTTGAACTGGTGGTACATGCTCGGCAGCTTGCGCACAATGTGCTCTTCGGCTTTGGAGATGCGGTCCTTGATCCAGGCGATGTCGAGATAGACGCCACCGTGGGGTGATCCGCGTCCGGCTTTGACTTCGCGATTGATGCAGCGGGCGACGTGGTCGCGGGTCAGGAGCTCGGGCGGGCGGCGGGCGTTCTTGTCTCCCTGGGTATAACGCCAGCCTTCCTCTTCGTTATCGGCGGTGTGGTCTTTGTAGTTGTCGGGGATGTCGTCGAACATGAAGCGCCGGCCCTCGCTGTTGCGCAGGACGCCTCCTTCGCCGCGGACACCCTCGGTAACGAGGATGCCGGCGACGCTGATGGGCCAGACCATGCCGGTGGGATGGAACTGCACGAACTCCATATCCTGTAGCTCGGCACCGGCGCGGTAGGCGAGGGCGAGTCCGTCTCCGGTGTATTCCCAGCTATTGCTGGTGACTTTGAAGGCGCGACCGATGCCTCCGGTGGCGATGACGACGGCTTTGGCCTGCCAGAGCTGGAAGAGGCCTTTCTCGCGGTCGTATCCGGCGGCGCCGACGACGCGGCCGGAATCCATGAGCAGGTCGAGGACGGTGCACTCCATGTGGACTTCCATGCCGCAGTGGATGCCGTGGTCCTGCAGGGTGCGGATCATCTCGAGGCCGGTACGGTCGCCGACGTGGGCGAGGCGCGGGTATTTGTGACCGCCAAAGTTACGTTGCAGGATGCGGCCGTCTTTGGTGCGGTCGAAGAGCGCACCCCAGGCTTCGAGTTCGCGCACGCATTCAGGGGCTTCCTTCGCGTGCAGCTCGGCCATGCGCCAGTTGTTGAGGTACTGGCCTCCGCGCATGGTGTCAGCGAAGTGGACGCGCCAGCTATCGCGGTCGTCGACGTTGGCGAGAGCGGCGGCGATTCCGCCTTCGGCCATGACGGTGTGTGCTTTGCCGAGGAGAGATTTGCAGACGACTCCGACTTTTGCGCCGGTGGATGCGGCTTCAATCGCGGCGCGCAGGCCGGCACCGCCCGCGCCGATGACCAGAACATCGTAGGAGAAGCGCTGGAACTCGGGCATCTACAAGGTTCTCCCCAGGGTCATTTACAGAATTCTCCAGTCGTGCCAGATGCCCATGGCGCAGAGGCGGATATAGATGTCGGAGAAGCCGACGGAGATGAGGCTCGCCCAAGCCCATCGCATGTGGCCGCGGTTGAGGCAGCTCACGCAGTCGTAGAGTTTGTGGCGCACCGGGTGTTCGGAGATGGTGTCGAGCCCGCCTCCGGCAAGGTGGCGAAAGGCGTGACAGCCGAAGATGTATCCGGCGAGGAGGACGACGTTGACGACGAGAACGATGGTTCCGACGCCGATGCCGAATCCGTCGTCGAAGTGAAACGCGACGATGGCGTCATAGACGAGGAATGCCCAGACGAGGTAGGAGAGGCGCAGGAAATTGCGGTGAAAATTCTGGAGGATGAGCGGGAAGCTTCGCTCACCGAGGTACTTTTTGCGCGGCTCGCTCACGGCGCAGGAGGGCGGATCGGCCCAGAAGGATTTGTAGTATGCGCCGCGGTAGTAGTAGCAGGTGAGGCGAAAGAGGCCGGGGATCCAGAGGATAAAGAACGCAGGAGAGAACGGGAGGAAGCCCGGATACCAGTGTGGTTTAGGTCCGAAAATGGCGTGTGATGAGCTGCCGAAGAGCTCCGGCGAGTAGAACGGGGAGATGTAAGGGCCGAAGATGTAGTAGTCGTTCTGGAAGGCCGCCCAGGTGGAGTAGACGATGAAAGCGGTGAATCCGAGAAAGACCACGGTGGGTGAAAGCCACCACGCATCGCGCCGAGACGTCTGGCCGAACCTGCCGCCTTTCCAGACGACATCGGGAGCTGCCATCTTCTCCTCCACAGCTTTGAGCCCAGCAAAAGAAGCATCTTCGCCGCTGGCACGGGATTATAGCAAGCGACGGCAACGGCGATCACGCGAAGTCAAGATTCGGTAGTGCTCGGCTTGAATTGCAGGGGGTGCTGACCTAAAACTGCAGTGGTGGTAGCGGGAAGTCCTCGCAGCGGTGGGCAGTGAACGCGGCTTGCCCTGCACTCATATCGTCACATTCGAGACGATACGTCCACGTACAACCGCCACACGTACATACAGTCAATCCTTCGAGCAGGTGAATCCTGCATTGAAACCGCTGGGGTTCGTCTGATTTCGCGGACAACGGTAAGCGGGGTTTGGAGGTGGATCTGGCCATCGCAAGCAGCAAGCAGAGGAAAACGTGTTCCCTTCTCTGCTCTCAATTAGATGAATGCTTCTGCACTCCCCGCGAGCGCCAATTTGCGCCAAAGCTCTCATCGTTTCAGATGCGAAAGATGTGTCGGCGCGGCTGCGTCAGTTACTCAATTCTCTTCTGGTAGCCGCGCTCGTCGGGCGTCGGGCGTGCCGGGCTCATCAGGCCGGTTTGGTCTGGATGTGCTCCGGTTGCAGTCCCGTACCGACGAAGTGTGCAGCGGAGCGCTGGGATCTGGGCAGCGCAGTCGCGATGCGCAGCAAAAGCGCCGGCTTGATGGGGCCGGGATTGTTAAGGACGCGGTTGAGGACGCGGTGCGCGAAAACCTGTACCCGCTGCGTGTTTTGGACGGCGCGTTCGCGATAGCTCTGGACCTGCTCGAGATGGTCGGGCGTGAGCGTGCCGGTGCGGAGCGGTCCGGTGAGCATATTGGCGGTAGCGACGGCGTCCTGCACGGCGATATTGATGCCGATGCCGCCGACGGGCGACATGGCGTGGGCAGCGTCTCCGATGCAGAGCAGACCCGGACGAGACCAGCGCTCGAGACGATTGATCTGCACGGAGAGGAGCTTGACCTTGTCCCATGAATCGATCTCGGCGGCGCGGCCGACGAGGAAGGGGACGATGCGCTCGAGATTGGCGTGGAATTTGTCGAGGCCGTCCTGCCGGATCTGATCGAAGCCGCCTTTGGCGATGATGTAGGCGGTCTGGAAGTAATCGATGCGGTTGATCAATACGATGAGGCGTCCGTAGTTGACATAGCCGACTCCGATTTCCGGGTCCGAGGGTAGTCGGGAGATGCGGAACCAGAGGACGTCGATAGGTACGCCTTCTTCCGCGAGCGGCAGATGAACGGCTTCGCGTGAGATGGCTTGGCGGCCATCACAACCGACAGTGAGGTCGGCGCGGATTTCCTGCGGGCCGTCGGGTGTGTTGCAGCGTACACCTTTGATAACCCCGTTTTCTTCGATGAGACCAGTCGCCTCCCATCCCAGGCGCAGGGTAAAGCTCGGGTAGCGTGATGCTTCCTCGGAGAGAAAGTTCAACAGGTCCCATTGCGGCATGAGGGCGATGAACTTTGCATGGGTGGGAAGATGCGTGAAGTCGCCGATCTCGAACCTCTCACCTCCGACCATCGCGGCGATGTGGTCGATTTTGGTGTGGCGGATCTGGAGAAGTTTGTCGAGGATGCCGAGCTCGTACATCAGCTCGAGGGTGGAGGGATGGATGGTGTCACCGCGGAAATCGCGGAAGAAGTCCTTGTGCTTTTCGAGGACGGTGACGGGAAGGCCGGAGCGAGCGAGGAGCAGGCCGAGCATGACTCCGGCCGGGCCTCCGCCGATGATGCATGTGGTCTGCATGACTCCCTCACTATAGATGCGGTGACGACCCCAGGTTTTGGCCGCGGGGTTTAGGGGCCGATCAGTTGAAGGACGGCGGGTTGGCCGCTCCGCTGATGCGAAGGTCACTGATTCGAAGAACGAGGCACTTCGCTGCTCCGCCGGCTTTGAGGAATTCGGAAAGCTTTACCTGGAGGACGCTGAAGCCGCGGGATTCAAGCTGGGCACAGAGCTGCGGGCTGATCTCGGTGAGGAGAATTGTCCGGCCGACATTTACCGCGTTGCAGGCGAAGCGGAGGGCGTCGGTTTCGTTGACGGCAATCCGGTGTGACGCGGAGTAGTGGGCCTCGATGAGAGCGCGGGATGGCGAATCGAAAGCAGGCGGGTAGTACATCAGGTCGCCGTTCGAGAGCGGGCAGAAGCAGGTGTCGAGGTGGTAGAAGCGGGGATCGATGAGTCCTAGGGAGAGAACTTCAACGGCCCAGGTCTCGGTCAGGTAGCGGTGGCTGGAGGCGCGAGTGCGAAGGCCGTGTCCAGCCCAGAGGCGGCTGCCCTCGGCGTCGAAGAGGGCATCACCCTCGCCTTCGAAGGGAGTCGAGCGGGGGATTTCGCGGATGGAAAAACCGGAATCGCTGAACCATTTGCGGAAGTGCGGCTCCTCGCCCTGGCGCTCGGGATAATGGAAGCTGCTGAGGGCGACGATGCCGTCGCGGACTAGTCCGGCGTTGGCGGTGAAGACCATGTCGGGCGAGCCGGGCTGAGGTTCGACTAGGAGGACGTCGGCTATTTGTGAGAGGGCGGCGCGTAACTGCTCCCACTGGGTGGCGGCGTGCTCGCGGGAGGAGCGGTGGATGTTGCCTTCCATCCACGGGTTAATGACGTAGTTGACGTCGTAGAGTTTCGGCGGGCACATCAGGAAGGCGGGTTTGCCGGTTCCCATGCGTGTCTCCTTGCCAGAGTTTCCCCCGACTTTTGGGACTCGTCAATATGAAAGAAAATACAGGGTAAAGCGCATAAAGATGCAGCGAAGTTTGTGCAGAATTCCTGGCTAAGTCAATCAGTTGATTGACATTCAATCAATCAGTTGATAATTTGCTCACATGGCTGAAAGTGTGAGTGTTGCGCCGGACCAGTCTTCGGCACAATTTTCGATCAGGGAGTACTTTTCGGGGCTGCTCAATCCGGTGGACGATGCCGGGAAGCGGAGACTTGCGCTGCTGCAGGCGACGTTTGATGTGATCGCCGAGGCGGGCTTTGAGGGGCTGCGCACGCGAGCGGTGGCGGATCGGGCGGGGGTCAACATTGCAACGCTGCACTACTACTTTCCCAGCAAGCAGGCGCTTATCGAAGGGCTGGCGCAGCTTCTGGGGGCGAAGTTTGTCCTGCTGCACGGTCCGGCGCCGGCGCCGAGCGGATTTCTGGCGCTCGACCGGCTGCGGCAGGAGTTCTCCGATGGCCAATTCTATTTCGAGCATGAGCCGAAAATGCTGCTGGTGATGGAGGAACTCGGATTACGCGGCAAGCGCGATGCGGAGGTTCGGAAGGTGGTGGAGATGATGCAGAGCCACTGGCGACGTGGGCTGGAAGAGATGGTGGTGAACGGGCTTGCGGAGGGAACCTTCCGGCAGGATCTCAGCAAGGAAGAGATTCTGACCATGTTGCTGTGCCTGTTGTCGGGGGCGGCTAGCTGGGGAGATGAGTTTGGGACAGTCAAGCGAGGGATCGAGCGGTGGCTGTTGACGGAAGAGGTATGGAAGGCGACGAGAGGAGCAGAGCATGAGCGGACGTGATTTGTCAGTGATGGTGATCGGCGGCGGCATTGGCGGTCTCTGCCTGGCGCAGGGATTGAAGAACGCGGGAATGAAGGTGGCGGCGTATGAGCGGGACGAGGCGCCGACCTCGCGGCTGCAGGGGTTCCGGGTGCACATCAATCCGGAAGGAAGCATGGCACTGCACGAGTGCCTGCCTGAGGAGCTGTGGATGGTGTTCGACGAGACGGGCGGGGCGTTTACGCGGGGATTCACGGTGATGACCGAGCAGTTGAAGGAGCTGCTGCATTTCTCGGGTGACTACGAATCCAACTCTAATAATGAGTCGGACGAACAGGCGGTCGCGCGGCACCGCTCGGTGAGCCGGATTACGCTGCGGCACATTCTGCTGCAAGGGCTCGAGGGAGCGGTTCACTTCAACAAGCGCTTCGAGCGCTATGAGGAGACGGGTGGACGGTACGTCGCGCACTTTGCGGACGGCACGACGGCGGAAGCGGATGTGCTGGTGGCCGCCGATGGAGTGAATTCGCGGGTGCGACAGCAGTATTTGCCGCATGCCGAGCCGGTGGATACGGGAGTGATTACGTTGGGCGGCAAGATTCCTTTGACGGATGGCGCGCTGGCGCTGCTGCCTCCACGCCTGCTGGATGGGCCGGTGATCGCGATGCCTCCCGAAGAGTGCAACCTGTTCATGGCGGTGTGGAAGCGAGCAGCGGGAGGCGAACGGTACCTGCGTCTGCTGGGGAGCGAGGCAAGCGTTCCGGAAGAGGAAGACTACGTGATCATGGCGCTGGGCGCGCGGCGCGAGTACTTCGGGTTTCGCAGTGAGCCGCTGACGATGCACGGTGAAGATCTGAAGGAAACAGTCCGGCGCAAGGCGGTGAACTGGCATCCTTCGCTGCGTAAGCTGGTGGAGTTGATTGACCCGGCACAAATAGGGCCCACGCGCATCCGGACCTCGGAGCCGGTGGAGGCCTGGACGACCACG
>Ga0206870_1012_pt1 | contig 49550 bp, 26 predicted proteins | sample Alteio_BWOrgCont_36_FD_152620 | JGI IMG/M metagenome (GOLD analysis project Ga0206870, IMG submission 152620) | Enriched cells from forest soil in Barre Woods Harvard Forest LTER site, Petersham, Massachusetts, United States -... | ecosystem: Environmental > Terrestrial > Soil > Temperate forest >... | reverse complement strand
GCTTACAGGTTTATTGTCAGTTGAAGCAATTGGACCAGAATATGTCCTTTTTCTTAGTTTCCGTAAGGTTTCCTAACTTTGTAATAATATAAGTACGCCATAAGACATGAAGAACAGGTTTATTATTACATGTTTTATAATCAGTTGTCTTTTTACATTTAGCTCTCCTGCTCAAACTCCTGGTCTGCTTTATGGAATGATGCCTACTGAACCTTTCACTTCTGGAAACGGGCTTGTTTTTAACTATGACCCATTAAGCCGGTCAATTAATATACCACTTACATTTAACCTTACCAATGGTGGTTTTCCTTATGGTAATCTCATTCAAGCGTACAATGCAACACTTTATGGTATGACGTCTATTGGTGGGGGCAACGGGGTGGGTGTTATTTTCAGCCTTAATCCTATTTCAGGCAAAGATTCTACTATATATAGTTTAGATACTATTCAGGGTTTTGCCCCTTATGGAAGTTTAATGCAGGCCAGTGATAGTATGTTATATGGCATGACCAGCAAGGGTGGCACTAATGGATACGGAGTGATTTTTTCTTTTAACCCGGTTACAGCCACTTACCTTGTTCTTCACAATTTTGATAGTGCCGACGGGGCGACGCCTTTAGGAAGCCTTATGCAGGCATCAAATGGACTGTTATATGGCATGACGAATAAGGGTGGCGGTTCCGGAGGTGGAGTTCTATTTTCGTATGACATTAACTTGCATAAGTATGATGTTTTATTGAATTTTAGCTACCCTAATGCAACCAACCCATATGGAAGCCTTATACAGGCATCAAATGGGTTATTATATGGCTTGGCTTACTTGGGTGGAACTGATGATGATGGGGCTATATTCAGTTTTAATACTTTAACAGATACCGATTCTGTAGTCTATAACTTCGATATAACCCATGGGGCCAACCCTTATGGTAGTTTAATGCAAGCCACCGACGGCTATTTATATGGTATGACTGAGTACAGTGAGGGTACTAATGGTAGAGGAGAAGTATTCAGATTTAATACGGTTACGAATACAATTGCGGTACCTGTAATTCTTGAGGATACGCTTCCCCAGTACGGATTCTTTCCGCAGGGCAGCCTTATACAAACGGCGAACGGCTCTTTATATGGGATGACAAAATTGGGAGGGATAAGCAATTTTGGAGTGTTGTTCAGGTATGATACAGGAAAGACAGAAGATACGGTATTGGTTAACCTAACAAATGTCAATGGCATTAGCCCCGAAGGAGACCTGTTGGAGGTTATGACAGCAACGATTACCACAGGCGATAATTTATGTTATGGCGATAGTGCGGGTTGGGCAGCAATACACGTAAGGGGCGGGCATTATCCGTTAACCTATACCTGGAGCAATGGAAATAGCACAGATAGTATAACAGGACTTAAAGCAGGAGCATATACCGCGACTGTGCGAGATGCTAAAGGAATTTATTATAGTTTTAATTTCAATATTACCCAGCCTTCAAAAATAATTGACAGTACTCCATTGGTCGCGAATGTAAAATGTAATGGAGGTAATGATGGTAAAATTGTTTTGGCAATTAAAGGTGGTGTGAAGCCTTATCAATATCTCTGGTCGTTGGGTGGTACAAGTGATTCAATAACCAATCTTAAGCCGGGCTCATATTCATGTACCATTACCGATTCCAACCATTGCATTTCATCTTTCTCCTTTAACATAACCCAACCAGCTAAACTGATAGATAGTACTGTTTCTTCCACTAATGTAACTTGTTATGGAAATAATAGCGGAAGTGCAAATGTGGGTGCGACAGGCGGAACTATTCCTTATACCTATATGTGGTCAGGTACGGGAGGGACAAATGCTTTGGCAGCAAACCTTGTTGCAGGGAACTATACATGTACTGTTAAGGATTCTAATGGCTGCGTAACATTTGATACTGTTACCATAACTTCACCAAAACAAATTAAACCCATAATTTCATATACAACAACCCCGTGCAGCAAAAGCAATGGTGCCGTTAGCATAGTAAGTGTTTCAGGCGGGGTAGGCCCTTACAGTTATTTATGGATGCCCGATTCAGTAAAAAACGCTAACGATACTGCCCTATCTGCTGGCTCCTATACGTGTATTGTAACAGATTCTTTATCATGCAAGGTAATGGCTACCGTATATGTACCGAATACAGGAGGCCCGCATGATTCAATAACGTCTTTAAAGAATATTACTTGTTATGGCGACAGCAATGGCAGTGCATCAGGTTTAGCCGCAAAGGGTAAACCTCCATATACCTATTCATGGTTTCCATCGGGTGGAACAGCAACAACTGCTGCAGGCCTTAAGGCCGGTACATATACATTTACCACAACTGATAGTATAGGTTGCGTGGGGACTGCAACAGTCGCGATAAGCCAACCATTAAAATTAGTCGATAGCATTGTAAAATTTACTAACGTGCCATGCTTTGGCGATAGTAGTGGTAGTGCTATTGTTGGAGTTTCAGGTGGAACAGCGCCATATACCTATTTCTGGTCAGGCATAGCTAAGACAAGCAGCTCGGTTACTTCCTTAATTGCAGGCGTATATACTGTAGTTGTGATCGACAGCAACCACTGCAATGATTCGACAACGGTTACTATTACCAGCCCTTCGCCTATAAGTTTAACAGGCAGTAAGGTTGCTAATAATTGCGGATTTAATAATGGTTCAGCTACAGTAGTTGCAAATGGCGGTACAGCTCCGTATTCATATGCCTGGGCACCGGGAGGCAAAACATCTTCATCTATTTCAAATGTTTTTGGCGGTACCTATACCTGTATAGTTACAGATACTTTTAAATGCAGAGATACATTAGCCATTGTAGTACCTAATAAGGGCGGGCCAAGAGATACTATAACCTCGTCAGCTAATGTTGGGCCTTGTAATGGAGATAAAAACGGGTCAATAATTGCAAAAGAAATTTCGGCCCAGGGAGCCTACACGTTTTCCTGGTCCCCTTCCGGAGGCACTAATAGCTTTGCATTTAACCTGGGTGCAGGTACATATACCTGTACTATTACAGATTCTACCGGCTGTACAGGGCAGGATACTGTTACTATAACCCAACCTACTAAAATAATTCCTGTAATAAAAACCGTTGGTGTTTGTTATGGTCAAACTATAGGTGGGTCAGCTGTAATTAATGTGAGTGGCGGGTATCCGCCGTATACTTATAGCTGGAGTAATTCTGCAACTACTACGTCAATTAGTAACTTAAGTATCGGTTCTTACTTTTGTACCGTAACCGATAGTGACACCTGTAGCGTTATTGAAGCATGTAATGTTTTAGCTGGTATTCCCCTTAAGATAGATTCAATAGTTTCTCATCCAACCTCATGTGGAGGTTGTACAGATGGATGGATAAAAGTAATAGTATCGGGTGGAGTACCGCCAGGCGATTCGTTGGATTATATATACTTCTGGGGAACAACTACGTCACCTACAACCGATACTATTACATATGACAGTAATCTTGCCATAGGCACATACACGGTTGATATTTCCACTCCATGTGGTACAGATTCAAGTGTTATTGCCAATGTAATTGCAGGCCTGCAAAATGTTTCAAATGCTGATAATGACATAGAAATGTACCCAGTGCCCAGCAAAGGGATTGTTTATATAGTTCTACCCCAATTACATGCTGTAGACCTGAGTATAACAAATGAAATTGGTTCGGTAGTGTATTCAAGCAACATTAGTGCTGAATCGTTGAATAGTACTAATACTATTAGCCTTGAGGGATTACCTGACGGAGTTTATATTGCCCGGTTTGTTACTGAAAAAGGAGTAATTACAAAGAAAATAGTACTACAGAAGTAATCAGGCAGACTTTTTCATAAGGTGAATTTCTGCGTAACGGATGCCTTTATAAATATATAAACCGCACAGGCCATTATATAGCCTGAATAATATTTTGTCTGGTACGTTTAACTTTTCAAAAATGTATATAAAAGTTTTAATGGTCCATAAACCAGGGGGAAGCGCCATTAGATATTTCATGGATTTTTTTAATATTACTTTTAAGCTATCGCCTTTCCTTATAATGCCATTTTCAATATATAACGCCTGTTGTTTCCGGTATGGAAATAAATCGAATAGTAATATATAGCCCTGCATTCCTGTATATTGCCTGGTAAGCCATTTTTCCATATCGGCCCTGTCGTGTTCATTGTGTATACTTTTGTTATTCTGGTCAAGCAATAGTTCAAACCCTTTTTCTTTGGCTCGCATGGTTAATTCCTGGTCTTCACAACCGGCGTAAGGAAATGTAATGTCGAATCCACCTAGTTCAATAAAATCTTTTCTTAAAATACTCAGGTTAAAACTTGCAAGCAACCTACAGGTGTAAATGCCATTTTCAAGAATATTCTTCTCTTCTGCTTCCAGTGATTTATAATCATACTGAAGTTTATACCTCCCGAAAGGCGAAGAGTTAAGTATAGCCAGCATTTTATCGTCATATTCCCATGAACCTGAAACAATAGTACGTGCGTATTTTTGGTGCAGTTCAATGTGCCTTTGTATGCAATCGGGAGCAATAAGCATATCGTCATCTATAAACAACAGGAGTTCATTTGAGGATATATTGACGCCTGTGTTCCTTGCAGAAGCGGCTCCGGGTTTACTGTTCTTTACTATTTTAACATTGGCATATTTTTGTTGCAGGTAGTCAATTTGCCCGGTGCCGTCATTAACTATAATTACCTCAAATTGGTCATGGGGATATGCCTGGTTATTAAATATAACAGAAACGGTTTCTTCAAGAATTTGGGTGCGGTTTTTGGTAGGTATTATTATACTGACATTCATAATTGCTAAATTATAAAATTATACACTAAGTCGCCCCGGGGCGTTGAATCCAACATAATTCTACCCCTTAAAGGGAATCTATTTACTTCCTGCCCCTAGTTTTATAGCCTTCCACAGAAGTTTTACTATAAAAGGGGGATAGGTGTATACCGATTTTATGGCGTACTTTATGGCGCTTGATGTGTTACGGGCATCCTTATACCAGCTACCTGAAAGAGTAAAATAAATATTGGCTATTACCCTTTGCCTGAACATACCTTTGGGTACAATATTGTTCGCAATAATTTTTTGAATAATGTACTTCTCATCATGTTCCAGCAACCATACTTTTTTACTCATGCTCCCAGGGGTGTCCCTGTATTTAACAAGAATTTGAGGAATGTATGCCCCTGTTGCCTTCATGGCCAGCATAATTTTCATATACCTGTCTGCGCAATTTGAAAGGTTTTCATCAAAAAGCAAATCGCCTGTTAAAATTGACTTTTTAACCACAACATTTGATGGTAGAATGGGAATAACTTCCTTTTGCCATAGTAAAGCCTCACGTAAAAGCTCACCAGGGTGAACACCCGTATGTATTGCTTTGTCATGTAACTTATTGTCACAATTCATTACATCGCTGTATACGAAATCAATCAGGTTGTTTTCATTCAGTATATCATATTTAACCTGCAAATCATCAGGGAGAAGGTAGTCGTCAGCATCCAGGAAAGCAATATACTTGCCTGAAGCTGCCTTTATTCCTATGTTTCGGGCTGCCGATACTCCCTTATTTTGCTGCGATATTAATTTTATCCGCGAATCACTGAGAAAGCCTTTTATTACTTCTTCAGTATTGTCAGTTGAGCCATCGTTTACAATAAGAAGCTCCCAGCCTGCAAATGTCTGTTGTTTCACAGATTGTATGGCCTCCGCTAAATAAAGCGACGCATTGTAGGCAGGTATTACGACTGTAATTTCAGGAGCCATATATTTGAACTTACATTGACAAAAGTATTAAAGCACCCTGTATAATTATGTATCTTCACCAAAGATTATAAACATTTGAGCGTGATTAGTAATAAGACGAGAAGGGTATTATTCATTACTCAATGGCGTTATAATGACGCGCTGATACAGACCTACACTCTTCCCTATATTCGTATAATCAGGAATATTACTCCCGGTTACTTTTACCTTATTGCCGTTAGCGACAGAAGTGAAAAAATAAAAATCAGTAAGCGGGGTAATATTGCGCTTATTGAACTTCCGTTAAGGAGAAAGCCTCTTTTATTACAATGGTTGTTGAACATTATTGCTTTAGTAAGAATATCCACAAAGAAGAATATACCCATAGTACATACTTTTTGTACCCCTGCGGGGGCTATTGGTGCTTTACTTAAGATGATGAATAAAAAGCGTGTACTGGTACTCGATAGTGTTGAACCGCATGCTGAATCAATGGTAGAAAGTAAAACCTGGAGCACGTCGGGCATTAAATTCAAATTGCTTTGGTATATGGAGAAAAAGCAGTTTAAAATGGCTGATCGGTTTATTATGGCCGCCGAAGGAATGGATAAGTATATTTTAAATAAATATGGAGTAACAGTAAAAGATTTCAGCACCAAGCCTGCCTGCGTTGATTTGAATGAGTTTTCCTTCGGAAAGATTCAGAATCCCGACCTGATGGCAAAGTATAACCTGGCCGATAAAGTAACCTGTGTATATGCAGGTAAGTTCGGAGGTTTTTACATGGAAGATGAGGTTTTTGTATTTATGAAGAAATGCGAAGATTTTTGGGGTAGCGGCAAATTCCGGTTTCTTATCTTGAGTAATATCGATGATGAATATGTAAAGCAGAAAGTAAAAAAAACAGGGCTTAGTAAAGAAGCTGTTTTAAGGCTTTTTGTTCCCCACAAAGATGTACCCGAATATATGGGACTTGCTGACTTTGCTATATGCCCGTTTAAGCCTATCCCTTCGAAGAGATATGCAACACCTATTAAAAATGGTGAGTATTGGGCGTTGGGACTACCAGTTGTAATTACACCAAATATCAGCAATGATTCTGAAGTTATTGAGAAACATAATGCCGGCGCCATTGTTGAAACGCTTGATGATAAAGGATATATGAAAGCAATAGAGAAAATCGATTCCATAATATCAGGAAAGAGCAGGGCCGAAATATATGCTCAAATACGCCCTTTGGCCGAAAAGTACCGCAATTTCACTATAGCTGAAAAGGTTTACGGTGAGGTTTACGCTTCACTTGGTTGAGCAGGATGGTGCGGGTGCCGTGGCGCATATACCATGTAGTAAATAATAGGTAGTATGAGCAGCACCAGTACGGTTGCTGAAACAAGCCCTCCAATCATTACAATGGCTAGTGGTTTTTGAGCCTCAGAGCCTATTCCTGTGCTTATTGCAGCAGGAAACAAACCTACCATATCAATAAGTGCAGTCATTACAACAGGTCGTACCCTGTTTCTTACACCATTTATAATAGCCTCTATCAGGTTCTGTTTCTTAGTAAGATTGTGCTTGAACTCTACCAGTAATATTACCCCGTTCTGTATACAGACACCAAACAGGGCTATGAAACCAATACCTGCAGAGATGCTGAAGTTTGTACTGGTAAGCAGTAATGCGAATATGCCACCAATTAAGGCAAATGGCACGTTAAGTAATATTATTGTAGAATCGCGAAAATTGCCAAAACTGGCGAACAAAATTACAAAAATGAGCAATAAACTTAGAGGCACTACCTGTTTCAACCTACCCACTGCCCTTACCTGGCTTTGGAATTCGCCAATAAATTCCATTTTATAACCTTTAGGAAGGCTATTCTTTATTTTAGCTGTTCTGGCCTGCGCTTCTGCAATAGTGCTACCCATATCTCTGTCACGTACCGAGAATTTAACGGCTATTACCCGGTGGCTGCTGGCGCGGTAAATAGATGAGATACCCGTTTTTTCAGTAATGGTCGATATCTGTTTTAATGGTACTTGGCCGCCATTCAGCGTGGGCACCATAAGATTTCCCAACTCTTCAACCGTTTGGCGATATTGCGGCATGTAACGTATCCTCAGGTCAAACAGGCGTTCTCCCTCAAATACTTGTGTGGCTGCTTGCCCGCCTACTGCCATTTGCACTATGGTATTTGCATTAACAGTGCTTACTCCATACAGTGCCATTTTATTCTGTTCAAGGTCTATGTCAAGTTCGGGTTGCCCAAGATTTTTTAACACCCCAAGGTCCTCAATGCCCCTGATTTTTTTTAACGTGTCAAGAACTTGAGCCGCATTTTCGTTCAAAACAGTGAAATCTTCGCCGGTTATCTGGCAGCCCAGTGCAGCATTCATGCCTGATACCGCCTGCTCAACATTATCGCGAATGGGTTGCGAGAAGTTGAATACTACTCCCTCATGTTTGCTGGTAAGCACTGAATTCATTTCATCAATCAATGAGTCTTTACTTATATTCCTTTTCCACTCTTCTTTAGGGTAAAGTACTACGTCGCATTGTATATCCGAGAATGCTTCAGGGTCTGTTCCGTCATCGGGCCTGCCGGTTTGAGAAACAACAGTCTTTACTTCTTTAAAGGCGCCTAATTCTTTCCGCATGCTATCTGCCAGCGCCGATGAATTAGGGAGCGAAATGCCAAGCGGGGTTTGCGCCTTTACCCAAAGCGCACCTTCGTCGAGGTGGGGTAGAAACTCCGATCCCAGAAATGAAGCTATGTAAAGGCTTCCGCCGAGAATACCAACTGCCACAGCAAGGCTGGCCCGCTTATGCCTGAATGTAAAGTGAAATAATTTCATGTATCCCCTTTCGAGCCCAATTACAACAGGGTTGTGTTTTTCATAAACATTCTTCTTCAACAGAACATGTATCAGTACAGGCACAAGTGTAAGGGTAAATATCAGCGCACCCAGCAATGCAAATCCTAAGGTATATGCAAGAGGGGAAAAGATTTTGCCTTCAACATCTTCAAACGAGAAAATAGGTATAAGGGCGGTAATAATAATAAGTTTAGCAAAGAATATGGCCTTACCCATATCCATAGTGGTGTTTTTTACCCAGCCCATTTTAGCCCGCTTGTTGAACCTTTCGGCGCCCAGTTCGCGATAGTATCTGTCGAATACCACAAAGCATCCTTCCACTAAAACGACGGCCCCATCTATTATTATACCAAAATCAACTGCACCAAGTGAAAGCAGATTTACCGGCATGCCTTTTATCTGCATGCAGATAAAGGCAAATAATAAGGAAAGTGGAATTACAAGGCCCACTATGAGAGTAGCCCTCCAATCGAGCATAAACAGGAATACCAACGCAATTACAAATATTATACCTTCTAAAAGATTATGCAAAACAGTATCCGTACAATAGGTAATAAGAGTGTTTCGGTCGTAGAAAGGAACTATTTTAACATCTGAAGGAAGTATGGAAGTGTTTAGCTCATCAATCTTAGCGCGCACTAGCGTTAGCACTTCTTGAGGGTTCTGGCCTTTACGCATAACCACTACACCCTCTACCACATCATTAGCAGTATCCATACCTACACGGCCAAGGCGAGGCATATTATTAACCGATACTTCTGCTACATTCTTTACCAGGAGGGGAACGCCATTCATGTTTTTAACTATGATGTTCTTTATTTCGTCAACGTTATTTATAAGTCCAATTCCACGAACAACAAACGATTCTTCACCCTGGTTAATTACATCGCCGCCTGCATTAATGTTACTGTTTGAAACAGCCGTATATACATCTAACGCTGTTATATTGTATTTGCGCAATAGGTTAGGGTCAACATCAATTTCATAGTCTTTGGTCGGGCCGCCATAGGTGTTTACATCTGCCACACCTTCTACGGCATGAAGGTTTCGTTCAATCACCCATGTTTCAATGGTTTTTAATTCCATTACAGATTTATCCTTGCTTTGAACAGTAAAGCGGAAAATTTCATCGGTAGGGCCATATGGAGGCTCCACTTCAGGTTGAATACCGGTAGGCAGGTTAACATTACCAAGCAAATTCATTACCTGCGCCCGGGCATGGTAATCATCAACCCCGTCTTTAAAAATTATAGTTATCTGCGATAGGCCGAACATGGTAACAGAGTGAATAGAAGCTTTCTCCTGCACCGAATTCATGGCAAGCTCTATAGGTATTGTAACCTGGCGTTCAACTTCCTGTGCGCCACGGCCCTGCCATTGGGTTATAATAATTATCTGGGTATTGGTAATATCAGGATAAGCTTCAATGGGAGTTTTGCTATAAGCAATAGCGCCCATAATGCCTATTACAAGCGTAGCGAAAAGAATAAAGACTTTATTCTTCAGCGAAAATGAAACTATGCTTTTAATTATTTTGTTCATAGATTACTTACTTATTGCCCATACACATAAAGACTGTTCTTGCAAACCACTACTTCACCGGGTTTTAACCCCTGTGTTACATATGCAACTTCGTTATTTGTGCCTTCAATAGTAATCTTCCTTTTTTCGAATTTGTCCTTTCCTTTAGCTACCATTACATAGTAGTCATTATCGTAAAATACCAGTGATTCTTTAGGTACCGCAGCGGCTTGCTTATGTTTATCGAGGTGTACAATTACAGATGAGAACATGCCTGCCTTCAACTGCCCTTCGGTATTATCTAACACAATTCGCGCCTGCATAGTGCTGGCGGAAGAATCCAGCACATTGGATATTTTGGAAATTACACCTTTGAATTTTTTGTCAGGATAAGCTACAGTAGTTATATCAGCTGAATCGCCCTGGCTTACCTGTGCAATGTCGGTTTCATATACATTGGCCTGCACCCATACTGTTTTTAATGATGATATGGTAAAAACGCTGGAAGTATTATCGGGACGAACGTTCATGCCTTCATTAATGTTTTTCGAAACTACATATCCATCGATAGGAGAAATAAGATTGTATTGCGGGTTTTCATTAGTATCATTAACTCCGTATGTTTTAAGATAGGTCTGAACTTTATAAAGATTGGTGGTTGCTGCCTTATAGTCATTTTGAGCCTGCATTACATCTCTTTGAGAATATACTTTTGTCTGGTACAATTCATTGGCTACATCGAGGTTACGTTTTGCGGTTTTTACCTGTGCTTCGGCCACTGATAACTGGCCTTCGTAGTCGCTTATTTCGCCGCTGCGCAACGTGGCAAGAACCTGCCCTTTAGTTACATGATCTCCTAGTGATACGTTAACCTTTACAACATTACCGCTAACAAAAGAATATACTCCGGTAACAAAGTCGCCATCGAAAGTTACTTTGCCACTAAGCACCAGGTCGGTTTTTTCTTCCCGTACACGAACTGTATCTGTAGTAATCTGTTTCATCTGGATAGAGTTAAGTTCTACCACGTTTGAATCAGTTTCCTGCTCCTCGCCAGCCGGTGCGGCTTTTTTACAGCTTCCCAACAATAGAACGGAAAATACAACAAGAATTAAATGTGATATGCGCATAATACAGTTATTTTATAATATCAATACCAACGGTATAGTTAAGGTTATGAATAGCATTAAAGTATTGTATACGAAGGTTAATGAGGTTTGTCATGCCATCAATATAGGTACCCGCCTGGCTCAGGTAATCAAGCAGGCTTATGTAGCGTTTTTCGTAGTTTTTGAAGGCATTATCCATCATGTCCTGCAAGTTTTGTTCGTAGTCTTTATTAATTTTCTGAAGTTGTTCATTAATACTCAACAGCTTGCAAAAGGCTGTGGTAACCTGGCTCTGAACAGTATAGGAGCTAAGACTGTCGTTCAATTCCGCCTGCGATTTTCCATATTTGGCAGCAGCAACGTTCCACTGGTTGCGGTTAAAAAGGGGTAAATCCATACTGGCAGAAATGCCCCAGTAAGATGGAATAACTGAACCTGCTCCTATATTGGTTACGCCCAGTGTAAGGTCAGGTACCTGGGTTGCGTGCTGCAGGGTAAGATTTTTATCGTTGTATTCTACACCCGCATTGGCAAGCATCAGGTCAGGGCGGTTTCTCATTGCGCTATCCTGCATGGCTGTATATGCAGGAATAGTTACCGATTCCGGTATAGTTATTTTAGGAACAATGTATATTTTGCCGGGGTATGCAAGTAAAATGCGCAAATCTTGCTCATCATTGTAAACTGATTGTTCACTTGTAACTTCCTGTGCCACCACATCCTGGTATTGGGCCTGTAATCTTATCACATCATCTCCGGCAGCATTTCCTTTGCTGTATAGTTGCTGTGTAATATCAACAAGGTGATCTATCTTGGCCTCTTCCAGCTTATACATTTTAATAAGTTGCTGGTTTTCGTATAGGTCCGACATGTCGCTATACATCTGGTACTTCAGGCTACGTAAAAGGTCGGCTAGCTGGTATTGGGCCTGTTTAACACCCACTTTAGCCAGTTTAGCAGTAGCACTATGTCTTCCACCAATGGTTAACAATTGCTGTAGCTGGAAGGTATTATCGGTTTCACCATAAGCAGGGTACTGGTTATCAAGAAACTTCTTGCTTTCCTGGTTATAGAGCGTTGTACCGTAATACAGGTTTGGGTTATACCATAGCTTTGCCTGCAAGTAGCTGGCATCGGCAATTTTCACATCGTATTGAGACATAAGCAGGCTCAGGTTCTTGCTTACAAACCGTTGTTCAGCATCTGGAACAGATATAGTAACAGTATCCTGCGAAAAGGACTGTGTCATTCCAGGCTTCGCAGACAAAATAAATAATAGACATATTACACTCAATATCCTGTTCTTCATTTCTTACCGCAATTTCTTAAGGCGTACAAAAATACATACAAGACTTAAATTAACCACTTTGAATGAATTAGAAAGAGATTAGAATTTTAAATTATTTAAAATTAGACGATAAAAGCTGCTGAAACCTGTATGTGGCATAATCTATTAGTATTATCTGCTGAATATTATTTTAAACTCAGTACCTGCATTTATTTCAGATTTAACTTGAATAGTGCCATTATGCAGTTTTATTATCTTATCAGCCAGTGATAAGCCTATCCCTGAGCCCTGGAACCCCTGCGAATTGGGCGCCCTGTAAAAAGGCTGGAATATTTTCTGCAAGTCTGCAGTGGTTATGCCAATACCTTTATCCGCTATAATTACAGAAACCGAAGTTTCATTAAGCTCTAAAGCACAGGTGACTTCTGAGTTGTTTGAGAACTTTACAGCATTGTTGAGAATGTTACTGAATGCAATAAATAATAACCTGCGGCTACCCTGTATTGTGCATTTTTCTCCATAAGCAGGAACAGAATATTTTATAGGATTGTTTTTTAATTTATGCCCGCATTCGTCAACCGCTTCCCAAAGCAGTTCATCGAGCCTTACGGTTTCCACTGTAAAACTATCCATATTGGCCTGGCTTAGCTCAAAAAGGCTGTTGATTATCTTGTTCAGTTCTTCAACTTCTTTAATGATTTCGCGCAGCGTATTTTTATAATCTTCCTTTTCCCTGTCTGTTCTCAAGGTTATTTCAGCATTACCCATAATAGTTGTAAGGGGTGTTCTAAGCTCATGTGAGGCATTAGCAATAAACGACTGCTGTGCACTGAACGATTGCTCAAGGTGCTCCAATAATTCATTTATGGTAAGGGAAAGCTGGTTAATTTCATCGTTGCGATATGTATTTACAGGCAACCGTTTATCAAGACTTGTGGCACGTATTATTTTCATTTTACCTATTATCTGCGCTATAGGTTGCAACGCTATTGTAGCAAAAAACCGGCCAAGGAAAAACGTTATAAGTAATGATATAACGAAGAAAAATATCATTATCCATAGTAGTTGCTTCAAATTCTGGAACCCTGCATCGTCAATAGCAGAGGCTATAACCACGAAATTGCCTGAGTTATCGATATAATAAAGCCCAGCCACTTGTTTATCGCCATTGGTAAAGCGCACTTTCTTTTCCTGCACCACCCTTTTAATTACAGATTCAGACCAGTGAACAGAATCTTCCTTTATAAACACGGGTTCGTTCTTATCATTATAAATGCGGATAACTTCATGCGACAGCGATTGGGGGTATTTCTTTATAACCTTGCTGAAGCTTTCTTCTGACATATTATCCTGTGCCAGGTAGAGTTGTCCGGCAGTAAGGGCGCGGTCTTCCAGTTTGTCAAAAAAGGTCTGGCTCCGGTTACCTGCGGCTAATACATAAATACCGCTAAGCACTACTATTAATAATACCGCGAACATGAATGTAAACTGTAACGATAACCTGTCTTTAACCTTCATAGGGTTAGTCTTTTATAACATAGCCCATGCCAATAACAGTATGGACAAGTTTTTTAGGGTGGTCTTTATCTATTTTAGTTCTCAGGTAATTTATATAAACGTCAATAAGGTTAGTGTTACGGTCAAAATTTATACCCCACACTTCTTCTGCAATATGGGTGCGCGAAAGAACACTGTTTTTGTTCTGCAGTAACAGTTCCAGCAGTGCAAACTCTTTTACAGTAAGTATAACTTCTTTCCCGCCCCTGGTTACGGTTCGTTTATAACAGTCCATCTCAAGGTCGTCAATAGTAAGTGTTTGCCCGGGTACAGCCCTCGATTTCCTGCGTGTAAGTGCCTTAATGCGGGCCAGCAGTTCCTCGAAATGAAATGGTTTGGTAAGGTAGTCATCTGCTCCGCTTTCCAGCCCCCTTACCTTATCATTCACAGTGCTCATGGCAGTAAGCATAAGTATGGGCGTATCTTTCTTTTTATCACGAAGGGTTTTACATAGTTCAAGCCCGTTTATTCCCGGTAACATAAGGTCGAGTATAATAACATCAAAATCCTGCCCCGATGCTATATTCTGGCCCGTATGGCCGTCGTAGGCTGCGGTAACATTGTATTGCTGCTCTTCAAGCCCTTTCTTTATAAAAGCGGCTACCTTAGGTTCGTCTTCAACAAGTAAAATATTCATGGAGGTACTTTATAGTACAAAGTTAGTGCTTAGTACCAATGATTCAGCAGTATTAAGAAAATCTAATTGCTTGTGAAAAGTAGCTCTGGTAAGGCGCTAAATGCCCTGTTTAATAGCTTTTGATGTACCCACATGAGGGGAAGAAACAGAGTTAAATAATGTTAATGCAAATAAAAAACCGCTGCCAAGGCAACGGTTTTTTACGTTTTCATGCAGTAAAAAGGTCTCCTTATTTAGCAGCCTTATCGTCTTTCTTTTCAGCTTTCTTCTTGGCAGGAACTTTCTTAACGGCTTTTTTGTCGTCTTTCTTGGTGGTTTCTTTCTTTTCAGCTTTTTGTATAGGGCTTGCAAAAGAAATACCGGTAAAAAGCACCAGCGAGGCAAGTATTACACTCAGTTTTTTCATGACGTAGAATATTTTATATATTAATTATTGACAGCAAAAATAAAGTAATAATATGAAGTTAAGATGAAGAAGATAAACCCGGCAATGTTATTCATGTATTAGCTGCCCTGAACCCACTGAAGTTAGGGTAATAGAAGGGTTTCCTGTATAATAAATATTCCCGCGCCCGTATATAAGAGCTATGAGCAATCCACTGGCATTTACATAAGAATCGCCTGTGCTTGAGTTTGAAATATAGCTATAACCGGTAGTTAAGTTACTGCAATACATATAACCCGTGCCGCCATAGTAGGTGCTCAGAAATTGCTGGCTGCTGCCTGATAAAGTCAAATCGCCACTGCCGAAAAGATGCCCTTGTATCTGGTTCGATTTCACTACCAGGTTTATGTCGCCGGCATTGTTTATTTTTACCTGGAAGGTATCCACATTAAGTGTATCCAGGCTTTGAATGGTTCCTACACCCGCATTGGTAAGGTAGTTAAAGCTCGGTACAGTTATATACACATTTAAAACGCTCTTTTTGTAACTCCTAAGCCAGTTGCATATGTTATTGTTCGACAGGGTAAGGCAATTGTTCGATACGTCGGTGCCTATGTTCTGCAACAGGTTTCCACCGCCCTGCAAGGTTACCTGCTGGGTAGGGCCAATGGAAATGAATACGTTTATATTATCCTTTACATATACCTGGTTAAAGAAGGGTACTGAACGGGTTATCTCAGTGGGCGAGCCCGCTGAATCGAAGCAATCACACAGCGGAGTTTTTGTACACGACCACATGGAAGTGATAAGGAAAATCAAAGCGGGTATTTTAATATATTTTTTCATTATAACCTGTAACCAAATCCCCATTCAATATAGTCTGCCGTAGCGAAATGCGCCAGTAAAGTAAGGCTTACTATAAAATGCCTTGTAGCATAATAACGCAGGCCAATACGGTTATATTCCCAGCCGGAATAAGTACTTTTAGAGTATAGGTAACCGCCGAATTCAATTGGCATTGCAACCTTGCCAACAGTTAATTCATAGGCGGCTTTCAGTCCCAGCTGTATGTTCTGCAAAGGTGCAATGTTTACATTGTATCCGTCCATATGAACAATATTGGTTTGATTATAAAACACATCCGTTCCTAATCCCAAACGGTTTTTTTTATTTTTAACCCTGTAAAAAGTATACATAAGTGTACCCGCCCCGTATTTCGGGCCACCCGGAGGTTCCACTTCTGAAAGCCCGCCGGCAAGGAAGAATTCATGCGAGAAACCTTTATGAAAAGAAGTATCATTATCGAATGTTGCAGGCAGCATTTTGTTATTATTAATGCAGTACGACAGGCCTGTATTGGCCGTAGCCAGGTTAATGCCAAGGTTGGGGGTTTTAAATGTTCCGTCGGAACAATGGGTAGCGCCCAGCCCGAGTTCGAGCCTTATTTTATCGGAAAGATAAAAATGCTTCGTCAGGCGAAAGTTTATCATGGCGTTAAGATGAGACCCTATCAGCTCATCCTTATGGTTTGTTTGCTGGTTAAAGTTTATGGGTATGTAGCCAAGCCCTATGCCCACCCTCAAATAAAACCTTTCGCGGCAATTGCGGTTAAGGTGAAAATTTATAAAAGGGTAAACCCCATACATATTGCCTAGTTCCGTGGGGTTGCCCAGCGATGAAAAGAAAAAGGCTACTCCCATTTCAGGATAGTGGTAGGTACAAACCCATTGGCGGTCGGGAGTTGATTTTAGGAGCCAGTCGAATTCAGCCCCGGGGCAATGGCCCTTTAAAAGATATAACATACTACTGTTATAGGCCGGTATAATAAAGCCATAATGAAAGTTGGCAGTGAGCCATGTGCCGCAGCGTACACTATCTTTCGGGTTACCACGGGTGTATACGGCAAGCAGGCAAGCCAAACCTATGAGTGTGGTTTTTAACTTCATCATGCCTGATTATTTAGCTGTATCGTTTTTCCACCTCAGGCTTTGTACAAGGTGGTATACATCCTCCTTTACAAATTTCAGCACCGGCTCAATGGAATCCTTGTTAGGGACAGAGTAGAAGTAGAGCGCCCCACGGATAAAATTCTTAGAACTGTCGGTAAGGTAAAACTGCATATTCGACGCGGCATTGCCTTCAATATCGTATATATTGCCGAAAACATGCTCTTTGAGATTTGACACGGCCTGCTCATTAATTCCCGATGCTTTTACCTCGTGGTGAGTTACAAATTCCTGCGATTCAGCAATATATTGGGTGAGGTTGTTGTTGACTACTTTATAGGTGAAGTTGATATTGGCCTTAAAACGCGGGAAGTAAATATTCAGCCAGCAGGGCTCTGCTGAAGGTTCAGTATCCCTTATAACCTGGGCATAACCCGGATATTCAAAGGTAAAGGGGCATTCGGCGTAATACTTTACATATTGCTTATCGGGTAGGGTAATGCGGAAGTAACCCCTTCGCTTGGGCGTATAGTTATCGTTATCCATACAACCGGCAAGGCATAACATAATAAATACTGTAGTCATTATCCTCATATACAAAACCCCTCTTTAAGGCAAGGCGCAAACTTAAGCATTTTATATAGTTATTGAGGGTAACGTATGGGGAGTATATTGCTTACCTTAAAATTGTGGTGCTACGACAGATTGCATAGGGGGTGAAGTTGCGGTTTTACAGAAGTTATTGATTTTCATTATTTTTAAACGAGGTAACACTTTTCAGCCCATTTGAAATGTAATATTATTGATATTCAGCATTTTGAGCTGTTGTAACCCCTCAAAATCTGTTACCCCGTGTTACCCCGTTTATTAATTTCTTTGGTCATCATTTTTTTATAATTCAGTGGTAAATGCTTGTCAAAGTACATGCACTATAATGTAAAGATATAGCGAGTAATTAGTGTATAAAAGAGAAACCTGTTGTTGTTTTCAACACCCCCCCCTTTAAAATAAACACGCACTTATCTTGAATTATCAATTTTAGAATTTAAACAATAAAAATCTGACCTTATCGAAAAGTAACTGAAAAGGGGCACTGGTGGTATTTAAATTTGTTCCTGAGCATTATCAAACAAATATCTCTGAAATGTGTAACAATAAATACTCCGGCCATGAAACTCAAAAAGATACTTATAGTTTTCTCTGCATTAATACTTGCCTGCCAGGTATGGGCACAGAAAAAGAATGCACATAAAGTGCAAAATGAATCAGGGTGCATAAACAATGTGTATGCTACGCCTTCAGCCATAGAAGCGGGTTTAAACACAACCTTGCAGTTTTTAACAAGCGATACCGTATTCACTATTTCCTGGTCGCCTGCCGCCTCGCTTACAAACCCCGATTCGGTGGTAACCTTTGCCCATCCCGGTGTTACAACAACCTACACAGTTACGGGTACAACATCATGCGGGGCGTTTACTGATACGGTAACGGTGTTTATACAATGTATGGTAGCGGTGAATCTGATTACCACGCCAAGTTATTGCCCGGCAGATGCCGGCACCGCAGAAGCAGTGGCATGGCAGGGATTAGCCCCTTACTATTACAGTTGGAGCGCCGGGCAAACAACAACTAAAGTGAACGGATTGACCCCGGGGAAATATTGGGTGACAGTAAAGGATTCCGACCAATGCAGCGTTTCAGATACATTCGCTATTACAACTAAACCAATTACTGCAACGGCATCGGCAACATTATTAACAATTGAACCCGGTGATAGTACTTTATTAGGCGCGGCTGCAAATGAACCCGGATTGTCATATACTGTTTCATGGGCTCCGTCATCTTCTGTCAGAAAACCGAAAGCTATTTATACGTATGCAAGCCCTACTGTATCTACAACGTATACAGTTACCATGAACACCCCATGCGGCACATTCACCGATACTGTAACTGTTCATACAGGCTGTTCGGTAACTGCCAGTATTGCAACCACGCCATTTTACTGTACTGCCGATGGTGGTATAGCTGCATCTAATGTGTCAACCGGTGTACCGCCTTATGCCTATTCCTGGTCAAATGGACAAACATCGGCAAGAATTACGGGGTTGAGTACAGGAACGTATTCATTAACAGTAAAGGACTCATACGGCTGCAGTACCTATGCCTCCGCTAAAATTGATTCATCATTAATGGCTATTGCAATATATGCCAGTAATTACAGTCTAAAGCCCGGTGACAGCGTGTTTTTTTATACCGTAATTAATGACTCGGCTTCTTCTTCACACACATATTCATGGATGCCATCATCATCTGTCACCAATCCCGATTCATTAGCTACGTATGCCCATCCTATGGTTACAACAATATATACGGTTACGGCTTCTTCCTCCTGCGGCTATATAACAGATACAGTAACAATTCATGTATCTGAACCTACAGGCTTAAAAACGTTAATGCCTGATTTAAGTGCGTTGTCAATATATCCCAATCCCGGTAACGGAATATTCACCATATCGTATAGTTTAGTAAGAAATGAAAACGTAAATATGACTGTAATTGATGAGTTTGGACGCCTGGTATACGAGCAGCAATTTAATAACAGCGATGCCGGAGTGCATGAGCAAGTCCTGAATATTGCAAATGTGGAAGAAGGTTTATATTCATTAAAATTACTTACCGATGATGGAATAGAAACCCGAAGGTTTATGGTTTTAAGGGATAAATAGAAACTGTATCAGTAATGAAAGTTAAAACCACGAAAGATTTAAGCATAATTTAAATGATACGGAAGCGCCAAATATAATTTGGCGCTTCCGGGTGTTTCGGCTAACACAATAAAATTATCGGTGAACTATGCCGTGAAATAGCCGAAATAAACAATGTGTTTTTTGTGTAACATTTTTGTAGTATTGGTAGTACAAATCAATATAAAACCCAAATAATATGAACTGTATTATTGTAGACGACGACGACGCTTCAAGAGCTGTTATAACACAGATGGTAAAGCAAGTAGAGTATCTTAATGTAATCAAAACCTGCTCTACTCCGGTAGAGGCCATAAATACCTTACGTAAAGAAAACATTGATTTACTTTTCCTTGACATAGAAATGCCTGAAATGAACGGCATGGAAATGCTTAAGGCACTTGACAACAAGCCCCAGGTAATACTCATTACTTCGCATACAGAATATGCACTTGATGCATTCGACCTTAATGTGGCCGATTATCTTATAAAACCCATAACCCTTCCTCGCTTTCTTAAAGCGCTGGCTAAAGTAAAAGCCTCAGCTACTGAAGACCAGGTTAACATGAGCCGTGATTGGTTTTTTATTAAGAAAAATTCTGTTCTCCATAAAGTACCTGTTAAGGATATTTTGTGGATAGAAGCACTGGGTGATTATATTACGGTACATACTAAAGACGAGCGGTTTATTATACATGCCACACTTAAATCACTTGAAACAAAATTGCAAACAACTAAGTTTGTACGTGTACACCGTTCTTATATTGTTCAAATAGAGAATATAAAGGAAGTAGAAGACACTACTATTTTTATAAATGATACCTCCATTCCTGTTGGGGCGCTATACAAGGAAAACTTCATTAAGCAAATAAATACCCTGCAATAAAAAGTTGCAATTAAGGGTTTTCCATTATGCTTAAACCTGTCTGTTACAGGGAGGCTTTGATTGGTATGAAAAGTGTATTTTTCTACCAACGAATAAAACAGGTTAAACGATAGTTTGGATGGGCTTACCGAATCTATCCGGGAAACTAAAACCTTTCAGTGTATTTTCACGTTCAAGCGATAAAAAATCAATACTACAGTATGGAAAGAAAAAGAGTACTTACCGGTATTGTAAGTATAAATGGAGACAACATAAATACAAAATGGGAGGAAATTTCTTTCGACTCCCAGCAATTATCGCATTTTCAAAATGTGTTAATGAAACAACAACCCGGACTGAATCTTATAAGTGCCACACTGATAATATTGCAGCACAGGATTGATCTGGCAGAAAACCAGGGATTAATATTCCTTATTGAAGGAGTGGATGTTATAGGCAGCGAAGATGAAAATCTTAAGAACGAAAGAATGTTTGCTCAATTTTTGAAAGAAATTAATAGGTATACAATAATAGGAAGTGATTGTAACTGGCAATATGATAAAGTAAAATCAATACTATTAGGGAAGCATAACTTAAATGATAAACAGGCAGTAACTATAACATAGTACTTTTCAGCAGAAAGAAAATAGTACCCTCTGAAGTAACACATTGCTTATATAACCTATGCGTAATTACAACCTGTTGTATCTTAATACATTAGAAAGTTCTAATGTCATTACATTAACCCAAAGGCGTACTTAGTGCTTTTCTAAAGGATTTGTCAGTAGTCACACAGGTATATTTGGTTTTCTTACAAATAAATTTCATTACATGAAATTGCCAACTCGTTACATATATTAGTTTTTTAAATACATGGTAAGAGAAGAAATTATAGTTTCGTGTTAAGTAGAAATGCTACGTATATAAGCGCAGAATACTCATACAGGTGGGTGTTTAAGGGCTTTTGTACCGAATTGTGCTGAAAATGATGAAGATTAATCCTGTTCTATCTCTATTCATAATATATAACTTTTTGTGCCACTATTTTAAAACCGAAAAATAGCAAGTAATTGCGTTTTTTATAATACCAATTAAAACTAAACTCCGAAACCCCAGAAACATGCCTAAATGCAGTTCATTACATAGTAGTAAATACAACATGGTGTTCCTTAGGTGTATAGCTACTTTTGCTATTATGGCGCTGCAAAGGGTACTATGTTTTGATGAATTTAGCTGCGCGATTAGTATTGGTTACCACAATTTAAATTCTATGAAACTCCATGCATAGCAGGATAAAAATTGCTGTAGTTGACGACGATTTACATATTCACGATGACCTAAAGGAATATTACATTGATTCGCCTACAGTAGAAATAAAGTACAACTTCAGAAGCTCAAACGAGTTTATTAAGACCTTATATACCCTTGATTTCGACCTGTGTATACTCGATATAAATATGCCGGGCCTGAACGGTATTTCGGTAGCGCAATTAATCGGTAAAAAACCTGTAATTTTTCTTACGGCCAGTGAAGATAAACTTGCAGAAGCCCTGGGCCTGAACCCTATTGATGTGGTTACGAAGCCTTTTCTTAAAAAAAGACTTGACCAGGCATTGGAAAAGGCGGCGAGACTTATACTGAGCCAAGTTGAATATGCCCTTTTTAATGTGGCGGAGTGCAGGAAGAAAGTCAAAATACAGTTGGCTGATATATTATTTGTAAATGTTGATGAAGTTGACCCGCGCAATAAGCAGGTGATTTTAAAAGGGGGAATAAGATTTACTTTTATGGACTATACCTTTAACGAACTGAAAGTAAGGGCACCTCAACTGATACAGGTAAACAGGAGTAACATGGTAGCCATAGATTGCATAAATTCAGTGGGGCATGATAGTGTTGTATTAAACACTGAAATCTGCAAAGAACTGCCCGCCGAGGTTACCCTAAGTACAACTTTTAAAGAAGAACTTTCAAAGAAAATATTCTTTAAGTAGAAGGCCTGAATTGCATTTTCTTCTGCATAATTATTATAATGCCTTTAGTCGTTTTAATACTTACGCATAAGGCGATAATTTCGGGTTAAAGTGCATAGGAATGCTGAGTACAGGTATTGGCGAATGATTTACAATTTGCTGCACCACAGGGCCGGTTAAATATTGCATAACCCCCACTTTATTGATATCAGCCATAATAACAATCAAATCTACTTTTTTCTTTTCGCCATAGCCCATAATAAACTCATTCATATATGAAGAGGGAAATACATCAATAGTCGATTTAACGTTTGCCTTGTCGGCAAATCCCTTAATCTGCTCAGCTTCGCGGCGCACTTTTCTGAAATGGTCAGGATTCCTTTCATTATCAATGCCAAGTATATTAAGCGTAGCGCCATATATTTTTGCCAGCTTTATAGCATAGTCAACATGTTCGCGCATGTGTGGGGCATCAATAAAGGGTAGCAGAATGTTTTTAAAGCCCGGTACAATAAATTCCTCGCGTATAGATAATACGGGAATATGTGACTCGCTTATTACCTTATAGGTGTTGCTGCCCACCATAAATTCACGCATCCCGCTTGCTCCGTGGGTACCCATAACAATAATATCGGCCTGTATTTTTTTTGCGGTTGCGGCAATTTTTTTCGATATTTTGCCTGTCTCAATTATTGAGTCAGCTACGGCAATTTTCTGCCTTTTTATTTTGTTTTCAAGGCCCTTCAGCGCTTCTGTCATTTCTTCTTCAACACGTTCTTCCGCATCGGCTATTTTCTGCCTGTGCACAAAGTCGGTGTCAACGGGCATGTTAAAATTACTTGCGGTATGCGCGAAGTTCATGCTCTTTGGTTCTTCCACGTGTATGAATGTAATTTCCGCGTTGTTCTTTTTTGCCAGTAAGGTGGCATGTTCAACAGCCCGCAATGCGGTTTCGGAAAAGTCGATTGGAACGAGGGTTTTTTTGAAATTCAGAGAGCTCATAGTGTTTAAGGTTTAATAATTAGTGTTTCTTTTCAAGTATTCGTTTAATGCTTGGGGTCTGGTTCATCTGGTCGCAAGTTTTGTCGCACAGTATCGAATCTTTTGCAATAAGGTTCAGCATACCGCTCATTACCGTATTCTGCAACATAGTGTCCTTCCGCATTATATCGCTGCTCATAATTTTACCCAGCATATTGCAACTCATGGGCAGCATTTTTTGCGATGCACCTGTGGTGCTCATGCGGTTAATCATTTCGTTTGTCATATTGCTGTCGTTACAAATGGCAGTCATAATATCGCCCCGCATGTTGTCATCTTTCAGCAATTCCCGGGCACTTTGTTTTTTAGCACAACTTGCCAGGGAGATAACGGCTATGAGTAGGGTGAGTTTCAGTGTAGTTTTCATGGGTTTTGTTCGTTTAAATATTTACTACAATGTTACAATACAAGCTTTGCCCTTGCCCTGATAACCATCATAATGGGGAATGACATTTGTCATTCAGCTTCACTTATTATAAACACCCTCCCAACCATATACGTCACCGGGTCATCTATATAGTAGAAGGCAATAATTAATCCAATTGAAAGTTTAGTAGTCTAACCAAAAAAGGGCACCATGATAGTACACCGTAAAAAATGCCTGTTTTTTGTTCAAGGCGAGGGCCGCGGCCATATGACACAGTCTATTTCAATGAAACAGATTCTTGAGGCTGCCGGGATAGAAGTTTGCGAAGTGCTGATTGGGAAAAGCAAATACAGAAAAATCCCCGATTTTTATTTTGAGAAAATAGGCGTACCCGTAACCGGAATCGACAGCCCGAATATGACATCGGGTAAACAAGGGAAAAAGATAAAGTCGTTTACCACTTTCCTGAAAAACCTTAGCTACGTACCGCGCTTTATTAAAAGCCTGAAAGTAATTGGTGAGAAGATAGAGGAGCATAAGCCCGATATAATTATTAATTTTTACGAACCGCTATGCGGGTTATATTATTTGCTGCATAAGCCTGCGGTGCCTATGGTTGCAATCGGGCATCAGTTTATGTTTTTGCATGAAGGCTTTATAATGCCGAGTGAAGATAAGCTAGGCGCAGTAATTCTTAAACAATACACAAGGTTTACTGCAGCGCGCGCTACTAAAAAACTGGCGCTGTCTTTTTATCCTTTCCCCGATAACGTGGAAAACTCAATATATGTGGTTCCTCCATTGCTGAGGCACGAGGCCGTATCTCACCCCGTGGGTAAGGATAATTACCTGCTTATATACATACTGAACAGCGGTTACATGGAGGATATTATTAAATGGCACCAATCAAACCCGGGCGTTGTACTTCACTGCTTTACCGATAAAAAAGATATGGGCGAAGTGTATAAATACGACGATACCCTGACTTTTCATGCATTGAACGACAAGCTGTTTTTAGATATGATGGCGAATGCCAAAGGTGTTGTAAGCACCGCAGGATTTGAGTCGGTTTGCGAGGCCATGTATATGGGCAAGCCCGTATTTATGGTGCCTGTTGAAAATCATTACGAGCAGTTTTGCAATTCGCGCGACGCGGCTAAAACCGGAAATGGCATTTACGACAGCGCATTCAATATCGATAAGTTCCTGCAATTTCTTTCAACCTATACTAAAGACGGGCAGGTGTTCCGTAACTGGGCCGACCAATCTTCAAGGCTAATTATAAAGCAAATTAAAAGTGTGCTGCAAGTTGATAATGTAAAACAACTTAGCGGGCAGAAAGGCCCTTACAGGGAAGCTGCCCAATGAAATATAGCTGTTAACGTACTGGTTAGATAAAATATCTATTTTAGACAAACCAAAAAACCAATTTGATAATTTGATGATGTGCCCATTTGATAATGAAAAACATGATGCCTTAAATAATTATCAAATCATCAAATTAACAAATCGTCAAATCTGTCTTTAGTTAATGGATAAATTACCGGAACTAGCCGATTTCCTTTCCAGGTACGGGTATTATGCAATTTTTGCTTTTGTCTTTCTGCAGGAGCTCGGGATTCCCAACCCTATAACCAACGAACTTGTTTTATTATTCAGCGGCTACCTGTGTTACACAGGAGTACTCAATTTCTATAAAGTAGTTGTTATCTCCATTTCAGCCGATTTTATTGGTACTTCCATTTTATATTTTGTTTTCTTTTCCTTTAGTAAATGGATACTTGAACATAGCCCCAAGTGGATACCATTTACAGGAAAAACAATAGAGCGATTGAAAAAGCATGTATTGAAACGCGGATTGTGGAGCATATACATAGGCAGGCTCACTCCCTTTCTGCGGGGCTATGTGTCGGTAGTGGCCGGCATGATACACATGGAGCGCAAAAAATTCTTAAGCACGGTAATTATATCGGCTGTAACATGGAGCGGAGGGCTTGTACTGGTTGGCATGCTGCTCGGCCCTTACTGGAACAAGGTTATTAAGGATGCAGGCGCGGTTGAAAATGTTATAGTTTTAGTAGTGGTTTCAATTTTGTTCATTGTTGTAGGCAGGTATTTTACACGCAGGCAATTAGAGGAAGATAAGTGATTTAACCCTCCGTTAACACCAACGTAACAATAATTTAATATATTCGCTATCCCCAAAAAAAAATCAGAGGGATGGAGCAAGTATCACAATTTTTAAACGAACATGGCTACATGGCCATATTCCTGCTGGTTTTCCTGCAGCAGATAGGCATACCCAATCCTGCCACCAATGAACTGATGCTTATTTTCTGCGGGTATCTTTCATATACAGGCATTTTCGGTTTTTTTCAGTCGGCAGGTTCTTCCATAGTGGCCGATATTCTGGGATCGTCGCTTATCTATTTCCTTTTTTATTCATTCAGCAAATGGATTACCGAGCACAGCCCGCGCTGGATACCACTAAAGGGCGAAAATATTGAACGAATGAAAAACCGCATGAACAAACGCGGAATGGTAGGTATTTACATTGCGCGTTATACTCCTTTTATTCGTGGCTATGTACCGGTAGTGGCAGGAATGGTTGGTCTCGACCGCAAAAAAATGCTTACGGCAATCATTATTACTTCCATTACATGGAACAGTGGCCTTGTTCTGCTTGGTTATTTGCTTGGCCCTTACTGGAGCATAGCCATGAAAGATGCAGGGGCCGTTGAACATATAATTGTTGCAGCAGTTCTGCTGGTTGGAATTATTTTTGTTGGCCGCTACTTCAGGCGCAGACAACTCAAAGAAAACTAATTCTTTTCAAGAATATAGTGCCTTATTTCAAGGTCTTTACTTGTACCCTCATAAACGGAGTAGATATATTTCAGGTCAAATCCTTTTTTTGCAAAGAAATTAAGCGCGTCGATCGGATAAATAAAAGGTGTAAGGCTTTTATTGGTGGCCGAGTCTGAATTTGCATTTACATAAATAAAGAATCGCTGGGCCGGATTTACTTCTCCGGCTAACAATACACCTGCTATACTTAAATGTGGTATGCACACAAGTTCAGTATATTTATTGCTGTCGGGTTTATATTGCCATTGGGGAGTATGTTTACTGTCAAAATTATGGTTAACCTTTCCGTGGCCGCTATAATAGCTTACATCGCTAAGCGAAATAAATTTGCAAACATCGCCTACATAGTAATAGATGTTTTCATTTTCAACGGTTTTTATTTTACATATTATTGTGCCTTTGGAGGCAGAAATAATAGTATCGTTTTTTTGCTTAGCAAATAAATGGCATGAAATTATCAAGGTGGTAAGTAATAATACCTTTTTCATAACAAGTAGTAATTTTTTTGCAATTATATGGATTTATCCGATACGTAAATATCAGTCGAAAACAAGACGTAAAACAGCGGGATATTACTTTTTCCTTCTTGCAGCCTGTTGTTCCTTCATCATCTGGTCGAGTCGGGCCTGGAACTTGGATTGCTTAATAGGCTTGGCTTTGTTCTCCTGCATTTTGCGGTGCAGTTCGGTTTCGTTAATAAACCTGCGTGCCAGGAATGTTTGCCCGAAAGTAATAAGGTTAGCAAGGAAATAGTAGTAGCTGAGCGCTGCCGAATACCTGTTAAGGAAGTTGAGGAATATAATTGGCATAAGGTACATCATCCACTTCATCATTTTGCCCATCTGGTCGGTGGTGGCTGGGTTGCCCATCAGTTGCTGGTTGGCGGTAAGGTAAAGGTATTGCGACAATGTCATAAGCAGTGCGAAAACGCTTATGTGGTCTCCATATAAAGGAATGGAGAAGTGATTCGGGAATGTATAAACAGAGTCGTATGTGGAAAGGTCGGTTGCCCAAAGGAAATGCTGCTGGCGCAATTCAATGGAAGCAGGGAAGAAACTGAACAGCGCGTATAATATAGGTATCTGGAAAAGCATGGGCAAGCAACCCGCCATAGGGTTAACGCCCGCTTTTTTATACAGCGCCATAATAGATTGCTGCTTCTTCATGGCATCTTCCGTTTTCGGGAATTTTTTATTTATTTCGTCAAGCTCGGGTTTCAGTATGCGCATTTTAGCCGATGATACATAGGTTCGGAAAGCAATAGGGAAGAGGAGGGCCTTAATAACAATGGTAAGAATAAGAATAACTATACCGTAATTAAGGTTGAACTGGTTAAGGAAGCTAAATAAAGGAATAACAATAAATTTATTCACCCAACTGAAAATACCCCAGCCCAGGTAAATAAGGTTTTCATATTGCATATCGTTATCATCGGAATATTTTTTCAGCAGTTTATAGTTATTGGGCCCGAAATAAAACTGCATATCAAACGATTCGCTTGGCTGATGCGTGTATGGCACGGTAACCGAAGCTGTCATTTCTTTTACATGAGTGTTATCTTTTGCATTGAACGAACTAACTTCAGGGCTGCCAAACTGGCCATTGGTAGAAAGAATAGATGCGAAGAACTGTTCTTTAAACGCCACCCAGCTTACGTCGGTTGCCAATGCTTTCTTTTCTTCCTTTACAGGGTTTATAAAATCAACATCGCTGCCGTGATACTTGAAATATACGGTTGCCTTAGCGCGCTCGTTTTTAATATCGGCTTCCTGTTGAGGCGTAAGCATTGCCCATTCCAGGCTTATCTGTTGGGTGTTTGAAGGAATAATGCCTTGCATGCCCACTGTTTTCAGTTTGCAGCCCACCATATAACTGCCTTTCTTTACAGTGTAAATAAATTGCAGGTACTTGCCGGGGTCGGTGGTGTTAATCTGCATGGTTAACATAGTGGAGTCGCCCCTGGTTACAGGTTGCCCTACAGGCGAAAAATATAATGAGTCGGTATTGAAGAATTTTGAATAGGCATTTAATACCAGCCCGAAGTGTGTATGGTCAGGGAAAAACAGCATGAGCGGCTGCCCTGCGCTGGTTTTGTAATCTTTCAGTTCTACCGAATTTATTTTGCCGCCTTTGGTTGAAACCGTTGCTTTAAGCAAATCATTTTCAAGAATAAAATTTTCGTCTGTTCCTTTAAGCGCAGGGTAAAATATGCCTGATTCAGTTCGTGCCCTGGTAAGTGCCAACGATGAATCGGCTATGCGTGCTGAATCGGTTAATGGCGCTTTAGGTAAGGCAGCAAGCGCAGCCGCTTTATTTTTTACGGAATCAGTTTTTTGCTGAACATTAGTTATTGAATCGTGTATTGCTTTTTCCCGGGCCAGCTGTTTTTCCGTTGGCTTGTTCCAGAACATCCAGGCGAAAAATATTAAAGCTATAAGGAAGAGGCCTACGTATGACGTTTTGTCTTTTTGCATAAAATTCAAGTCCCTTTTTTAAGGGAGCGCAAATATATCAAAGAGAAGGACGTAATGAAAATAAAAATACGCTGTATGGAAGAGACAATTTCAAACATGCTATACAGAAGAGTGAAAATCGAAAAGTATTTACGTATAATTCCTTTTTTAGTACCAAAATCGGTTTAAATGCCCATTTTATGAGGTTTTTTGTTAAGAGGGAAAGTGCCCTATCTGCCAGAAATACAGTAAGAAACGTTTACCGGTGTTGATTATTTGTTGACAAAAAGGGGATAATGGTTTGTTTTTTGAAAAAAAATGCTTTATTTTTATGTCTTGAATTAAATAATAATCCCTATCTGAATGACTATGAGTATTACTACCCTTGGTGGAAACTCTACAAAATCGGGTTTCATCAGAATTTTTACTGGCGCGGTTTTAAGTATAGCTTGCTTTTCTCCTTCTATTTCCAATGCACAGGCTAAGGAGCCTGGCTGGGTTAGTTCATCGCTTCCTAAACAAGGAAGTGGTAATGAACAGGGCACTATGAAAGCTAAGTGGAAAGCACAACCTTTCGACCATAAAGTTTTTATTGAGAACAAAGGACAGTTCGACGCTGAACTGGAAGGCCTGAAGAATAAAAATAAGCAGAAGGTTCTCTTCCAGGCAACGCTTGAGGGTGATGTGAAAGCATATTTTATGCCGAATGGCGTGTTTTACCGGAAAATAGATTTTGTAAATGCCGAGGGAAAAGAGGTAGAAGGTGAAAAAGATAAAAAGAAAAAGGGCATGGACCCGGATGAGGAGCTTACACCGGTTGTGCACAGAATGGGAGTACTATGGGAGAATTCAAACCCTGATGTTACTATTGAAGCAGGCCAGGAGCAAAGTTATTTTGAATCATATGGTATGGCTGGGCAAGCAGGAAGTATAAAAGTTAATTTATTTAAAAAACTTACTTATAAAAACTTATATCCCGGGATTGATGTGGTTTATGAATTCCCGGGCGATGATAAAAAAGTAGGTATTAAGTATACTGTTATTGTTCACCCCGGCGCCGACCTTTCGCAGGTTAAGCTGAAATACCTTGGTGCAACCAACATGAAGGTAACTGAATTGGGTAACGTAAAAGTAAACTGCCAGTTGAGTGATGATTTTACTGACCATAAACCCATAAGTTCATATAGTGAAGGTGGAAATGCACAGGTGGTTTATTCAGTTAGTGGTAATGAAGAATCGTTTGTTATAAAAGGAGATTATGATAAAAGCAAAACGCTTGTTATAGACCCATGGACAACAACAGGTATAAACGCTGATTTTGCTTATGCCAATAGTGGATACGATATAGATTATGATAATGCAGGCAACGTATATGTTGCCGGAAGTTACGACCCCTATGAAATAGCAAAATTTAATGCGGCAGGCACCCACATATGGACAACAGCGGTTTTCTCTACCGATAATACTAACAGTGGTTACGATAAAACGGTTTGGGGTGATTTTGCAGTAGACCATAATACCGGAACCTGCTATGCGGGTGAAGGCTTTAATGTTGCTGGTGCATGGGCGGAAAAGTACAATACTAATGCTGTTAAATTAGGAACCTATGGCGGAACCAATACCTTCCGTGAAATATGGAGGATGGAGTTCAACGCTTGTAAGGACCAGATTGCTATTGGCGGCGGCGGAACAAATACAGGTACCAACTCGCAGGTGGCAGTGCTCGACACTACAATGGCAACCTTAACACCACAGAACCCACTGGGAGTAACCGGTGCAGGACACGATGTATGCATTATGGCTATGGACCCTGTGGGTAGCGAAGTGTATATGGCTGTGGTTGAGTCTTCGTTTTCAGGACAATCAAGTTTCGATGATAATGTGGTTTTCGGTGTCCCGCTTCCCGGGCTAACCCCTGTAAATGAAGGACCTGTTGCCGATGGATATAATTTCCAGGAAGATAATTCAGTTACCTATGTTGGTGCCGGTAAAGAAGATGCCAATGGAATGAATGGTATGGCAGCCAGCCCTAACTGGCTGTACTTATATGATGGCGCAACTTTACAGAAGCGCAATAAAGCTACACTGGCGCTCAGCGGTAGTGTTGCTGTAGGGGGCTCAAGTTATACGCATGGCGGGTTGGCTGCTGATGGCTGCGATAATATTTATGTGGGTAATGGGGCTAATATAAGTACATTCAATCCTGCATTAACAAATACTTCAAATACCGCTGTTTCAGGTACAGTATATGCTATTAAGCTTGGCCTGAATGATGCCAGTTTGTATGTTTGTGGTGATGGCTTTGTGGAAGAACTTACAAATCCTATAAGCACTGTGGTTTCAACTACTATAATAACAAATGCCACTTGCGGATTATGCAATGGCTCAGCTCAGGCAAGTCTTTTAGTATGCGGAAGCACACCAGGGGGAATTTCATATAACTGGCAGCCGGGAGGACAAACGACACAAACGGCTACGGGCCTATGCGCCGGCACATACACTGTAAGTATGAGTGTTGGTTGCGGCGAGGTTTACCAGGCTACGGCTGTTATACCTCCTTCAAGCCCTCCTGTAACAACTGTTTCACCTTCTACATCAATTTGCTCGGGTGGTTCAACTGTATTAACAGCCGGCGGTGCATCAACATATACATGGGCACCAAATATCGGGCTGAGTGCAACTACCGGTACAAGTGTAACTGCAAATCCTGCAAGCACACAAACATATACTGTTGTAGGTACTGACCCGGGCGGATGTAACAGCCAGGCCACTGTAACAGTTACCGTAAATCCGTTGCCAACCGTTACAGCAGCACCGCCAACATCAACCATATGTACAGGCAGTTCAACAACATTAACTGCAGGCGGAGCAGTTACATATACGTGGCAACCCGGTGCTTTATCGGGTTCGAGTGTAACAGTTTCACCGGGTGGAAATACAACATATACAGTTACCGGTACCGATGGAAACGGTTGTATCAATACCGCTACCGCTACGGTGAATGTAAACCCACTACCTGTAGTTACTGTTTCGCCTTCAACATCAATTTGTTCTGGACAAAGCGCCACACTTAATGCGGGCGGCGCTGTAACGTATTCATGGAACACAGGTGCAACTACAACTAGTATAACGGTTTCACCTGCATCAACAACTTCATATACTGTGACCGGAACAGATGCTAACGGATGTACCAATACAGCTTCGGCAACTATTACAGTTAACCCAACACCAGTTGTAACGGTTGCGCCGCCCACATCAACAATATGTTCGGGTAATTCGGCAACACTTACGGCAAGCGGTGCAGCTAGTTATACATGGCAACCGGGTGCATTATCAGGTGCAAGCATTACTGTTTCACCGGGCTCAAACACAACATACACTGTAGTGGGAAGCAACGGCGGTTGTAACGATACAGTTACGTATATGATAACTGTTAACCCAACGCCTGTAATTTCAGTTACCCCGGCAAGCCCTGGTATTTGCCCGGGAGGCGATGTGCTTTTGACAGCAAGTGGCGCAGGGGTGGGAGGAACATATTCATGGAATACGGGACAAACTAATGATACATTGACAGTAGGCCCTGCATCTACCACAACATACACTGTTACCGGTACAAACACCGGATGCTCTGCGCAGGCTATAGTTACCGTTAGTGTCGGGGCGCTTACCGTTACCGCCACAGCAACTTCTTCAGCTCTATGTACAGGTGGAAGCACAACACTTAATGGTGCCGGCGCGGCTACATATACATGGAACCCCGGTGCATTATCGGGTGCAAGCGTGGTAGTAACGCCTGCAGTAACCACTACCTATACGGTAACCGGTACTTCAGGATCGGGATGTTCTGCCAAGGATAGCATAACAATTACTGTTAACCCTACGCCAACTATTTCTGCCATTTCAGGTGCAGGTTCATTGTGCCCCGGCGATACAACACATTCGATCGTAAGTGTTACGGGTTCAGGTACGCCACCTTATACGTATTCGTGGACAACTGGCGGTACGTACGATTCGGCTTATATGGGCCCCGGTAGTTATACCGTAACCATTACCGATGCCAATGGTTGCTCTTCAACCGCAAGTGTAACCATACCTGTTAAAACAATAACTGTTACAGCTACCGCTGCAAGCCCGTCAATATGTACAGGAGATTCAACACAATTAAATGCAAGTGGTGCGACTAATTATACATGGAAACCTGGAACCGGCCTGAACAATGTTTCAGACAATCCTGCTGATGCTTCTCCGCCTGTTGGCTCAACTACATATACAGTGGTGGGCACAAGCGGCACATGCGTTGATTCTGCTTTTGTAACATTAACTGTTAACGCTACTCCAGTTGTAACTGCTTCTGCATCGAGCGGCGGTGCAATATGCAGTGGCATGGCAGATACGTTAACTGCATCGGGTGCAAGCACCTATACCTGGCTTGGAGGTACTACGCCTACTACAGGTAGCCCTGTTACCGCCAGTCCGTCTACTAACACTACCTATACAGTGATAGGTACCAGCGCGGCAGGTTGCCCGGATTCAGTTATGGTATCAGTAACAGTTAATCCTTCACCTACCATTACAGTAACACCTTCCGGAAATGATACAGTATGTAACGGAGCCTCGGCTACACTTACAGCCAATGGTGCCGCTAACTATGTGTGGAGTACAGGAGCTACAACCTCAAGTGTAACGGTAATACCGGGAACCAATCCTACTGTTTATACTGTTGTGGGAGTAAATGGTACATGTACAGACACAGTTAAAGATTCTGTGTTTATTTATGCGCCGTTAACGTTAACTATGAAATATGATTCCATATGTTCAGGTAAATCAGTGACAGTAAGTGCTGTTGTTGCAGGTGGCAAACCCGTTTATACCTATTCATGGGATAATGGCCTGGGCACAGGAGCAGGGCCGTTTGTGGTTTCTCCCACATCGTCCACCTATTATGCCTGCACCGTAACTGATGCCTGCGGAACACTAAAAGATTCAGCCCTGGTGTTTGTATATCCTTCACCCAGCGCTTTATTTACAGCTTCACCCAACCCGGTGCTTGGCGGAGAATATGTTGCCTTTGTTAACAGTCATTCAGGTGCTACTAGCTGGCTCTGGACTTTCGGTAACGGAACAACTTCAGTAGATTCATTCCCATACTATCAATACGATATTCCGGGAAGTTACCTGGCGACACTTGTTGTTAAGAACCAGTTCGGATGTGTTGACAGCTCTTCTGACACCATACATGTAACAGAAGCTATAACTGTGCCTAATGTATTTACACCTAATGGCGACGGTAAGAACGATGTGTTTCACGTTACGGCGGGCGGCATGAAAGAATATGACATTGAAATATTCAACCGCTGGGGAGAAAAGGTGTTCGAAGCCAATTCTCCTAACATAGACTGGACAGGTAAGAGCCAGTCGGGTGTTGAAGAATCAGATGGTACATATTATTATATACTGAAAGCTACCGACTACGATAATAAAAATTATAACCTGCAGGGCTACCTGCAACTTATAAGAGGATCGGGTAATTAAGAAAACGTTATTCAATTGAAAAAGCCGCCCGGGAACCCGGGCGGCTTTTTTTATGCTATTTAGTACAAAGTCGCAAATGTCAGAAAAAGGATAATCCTCCTTTTTTGAATAATGCCTGTTTCCCTGTCAATAGTTATTTCCGGCTATAAATGACCATGGTGATTTAACAGAAAAGGGATTATAATTAAATTCTGTTAGTTATGAAAGGCTTAGATAGAATAAATTGGGAAAGCAAAATATGAACTGTACAGTAAGTTGAAGGACGGTTTCTACGGAAGAGAAATAGAAATAGTTACGCGAAAAGTATAAAAGTTAATAGTAACGGAAAATAAAGCCAATCAGGGTATTAAGTAGTAAAACAAACAGTTAGTTTTAGAAACATAAATTAAAGAAATTGAAAAAAGCAATACTTCCCGGCATAAAGCTTTTTACATTAATCGACATTCCGGTTGGCGCCCTGCAAACTGTGTTAAGGCTATTGTATTTACAAAACACACAGTCTAACTCCCCTGTGTTAACTATTTATAGAACTCCATTAAAATAAAGGTTACTGCAATGAAAATTAGTTTAGAAAAAAGTTATACTACTTCCGGCAAGCATGCCGGTGTTGTAAAAGCTGTTCTTTTGGTTTGTTTCATACTGTCTGCATTCGTTGCCAGGTCGCAGAATACAGGGTTCTTTAATGAATACATTCCCAACCTGCAGCAGTACAGCCAGCAAACCATGTATATAAATAACCCCAATATGATTATTGGTGGTAATATGTTTGCTGTAACCACACAGGCGGCTACGGTTATGGAGACCGATACAAACGGAAACTTTGAAAGAATGTGGATGCTCACTGCGCCGAGTATTGAGCTATACCGTTGCCGTGCACAGGATGCCAATGATTGTATTGTTACCGGAACTATGGGTAGTTCGTGCGGCGTTAGCGGCGATGGTTTTATTGGTTCATTTAATTATACAACAGGAACCTGGAACGGTGGTTATAATTACAACGATATGGCCCAGCTGGGCGGGTTCTGTAATGGCCTTTGTACGTTTACTGACGGTATAGGCCTGGCAAATGGCGATATTGGCGCGGTAGGTAATATGGACCAGACCGTAACATGTTGTCTTGGTGCTTCGACCCTTGGTACTTACAACTGTGGTGCACCCATAGGTTCAGGCGGCGTGGGGTATCTCGATATGTTTTTTGGCACAGGGAGCTATGAAAGAGGCAATGATATTTGTTTAATACGGGCAGGTGCAAACGGAGACACTGCTACAGCCAGTGGAGGCGATGGGTTTGTAAAAAAATACAGCCTTGCATATTCAGGAGGTGTTGGTTGTGGTTATCCGGGCCCCGTACAGCCAACTCCTGTAGCCCATACAACAGGAACATTTAACTATATATCGAACCCAAGCTGGGTTGGAGATTCAACCAGGCAAGACTATCCCCAATCAGTAGTGGAGGATGCGAATCACAATATGTTTATCTGTGGTTATACTTACAACTACAGCAGCAACAACGACTATGAGGGATTTATTCTTAAGGTGAACTCTTCCGGTGCAACGCAATGGTGCCACACATTTTATTTAAATGCTACGGCTACAGCTTATGAAGAAATAATCAATATGGCTTTTGTTACAGAGGATGGTTCAAACGATATCATCTGTACAATGCAGTCGTACCAGAGCGATAACACTGAATTAATGCGTGTGTCGAACGCTACGGGTAATATAGTGTGGGCCAATTCATACAGTTTCGGAACCCAGACATGGCCATGGGGAATACACCTGACAACAAACAAAACCCCTATTACAGGCTACAATGAATATCTTGTTGGTGTTATTGGTGTTAATTTTCCGGGTGCCCCGGGCTCGTATGACATGGCTATGCTGGTTATAGATGACAAGGGAAATTTACTAAGTGAAATAGGTGAAGGCATGAACCCCCAGGATGGCCCCAATTATAGCCCCGATGTTGACCAGGCCGGCACAGGTTCGTATTTCATTTCGCAAAATACACCTTATACTGGTGGGAATAATAATGGGTCATTGGTAGCTAAAATTAACAGGTTGTATAATAGCACCGGTTGTGCTACATACCAGTTTCCGGTTACCGCAACTGTAACTCCCCGTAGCCTCATTACAGGGAATCCTGTTATTTGCAGGGTACCTGTAATTTATGAAGTAAGGGGTGGAGCAACTATGACAGCCATTACTCCAACCGTATCGGCAGTTACGGCTTTTGCTCCTACTATTAATTGCATGTGCGCGGCTATTAGTGTGTCGGCTTCAGCTACTACACCTACCATTTGTAATGGGGGCAATACAAATATAACAGCCAGTGGAGCTACTACATACTCATGGTCACCTTCAACCGGATTAAGTGCTACAACAGGCGCTACAGTAAATGCAGCTCCGGGTTCAACTACTACATATACCGTTACAGGGTCAGGTGCAGCCGGCTGCACACCGGGTACAGCAACAGTTACGGTAACGGTTAGCCCGGCCCCAAGTGTTGTAATAACACCGGGTGGTTCAACAACTTTCTGCAGCGGTGGTTCTGTAACACTTACAGCCAGCGGAGCAGGAGTGGGAGGAACATATTCATGGAGCCCTGCAACGGGCCTGAGCGCTACGAATACCGCTTCGGTAACAGCTAATCCTACAAGTTCTCAGACGTATACTGTTACAGGAACAAATTCCGCCGGATGCCCCGGAACACAAACTGTAGCGGTAACTGTAAATGCCACACCAACTATTTCTGTGTCCGCCACATCACCTACTATTTGTTCGGGCAATACCGATGTATTGAATGCCATAGGCGCGACAACATATTCATGGACGCCTGCAACAGGTCTTAGTGCCACAACAGGCTCGCCCGTTACAGCATCTCCTCCTATAGGGACAACTACGTATACAATAACCGGTACAACAGGCGGATGTACAAGCGGGCCGCAAACGTTGTCAATAACGGTAAATGTAACTCCTACTATAACAGCCTCTGCAACATCATCATCAATATGCGCGGGTGGTTCAACAAGTTTAAGTGCGAGTGGAGCAACAACCTATGACTGGTCGCCTGCAGCAGGATTAAGCGCTACAACCGGTACACCGGTAACAGCCAGCCCTGCAAGCTCAACAACGTATTCAGTTACCGGAACAACAAATGGGTGTACCAGTGCTCCAATTACTCTTCCGATAACAGTTAACCCTAATCCTACTATTACTATAACACCTACTGGTTCAACCACACTCTGTAGCGGAAGTTCGGTACTGCTCACAGCCAGCGGTGCGGGTGTAGGCGGAACCTATTCATGGAGCCCCGCAGGAGGATTGAGCGCTACTAATACAGCGGCTGTAACTGCCACTCCGGGCAGTACAACAACATACACTGTAACCGGAACAACATCATCAGGTTGTTCGGCAACACAACAAGTTACCGTAACGGTAAATCCTAACCCAACAATTACTATAACACCCGGCGGGCCCACAACATTCTGTAGCGGTGGGTCAGTAATACTTACAGCCAGCGGAGCAGGAGTAGGCGGAACCTATTCATGGAGTCCTGCTACAGGCTTAAGCGCCACGAATACAGCGGCTGTAACGGCCACCCCCGGAGGCACTACAACATATACAGTTACCGGAACGAATACGAATGGTTGCAGTGCAACACAACAGGTCACTGTAACAATTAATCCTAATCCTACAATAACTATTACTCCCGGTGGCGCTACAACGTTCTGTAACGGAGGTAACGTAACACTTACAGCTAGCGGAGCAGGCGTAGGCGGAACCTATTCATGGAGCCCGGCGGCAGGATTGAGCGCCACTAATACAGCAGTTGTAACAGCTACTCCTGCAAGTACAACAACCTATACAGTAACCGGAACTAATACGAATGGCTGCAGCAATACACAAACGGTAACAGTAACAGTTAATCCGAACCCGACTATCGTAATAACACCTGGCGGCCCTACAACTTTCTGTAACGGAGGTTCTGTTGCACTTACAGCTAGCGGAGCGGGAGTAGGCGGAGCATATTCATGGAGCCCTGCGGCAGGCCTGAGTGCGACTAATACAGCAGCAGTAACAGCTAATCCTGCAAGCACAACTACCTATACTGTAACAGGAACAACATCTGCAGGTTGCAGCAATACGCAAACAGTAACTATAACAGTTAATCCAAACCCGACAATAATTATTACACCTGGTGGCCCAACTACATTCTGTAGCGGAAGTTCTGTATCGCTTACGGCCAGCGGTGCAGGCGTGGGCGGAACATATTCATGGTCGCCCGCCGCAGGATTGAGTGCAACGAATACAGCAGCCGTAACAGCCAACCCTGGTAGTACAACAACATATACGGTAACCGGAACTACCTCTTCAGGTTGCAGCGCAACACAAACTGTAACCATAACTGTAAATCCAACCCCTGCTGTAGTAATTACACCGGGAGGCCCTACAAGTTTCTGTAGTGGTGGTTCTGTAACACTTACTGCCAGTGGAGCAGGCGTGGGCGGAACATATTCATGGTCGCCCGGCACAGGACTTAGTGCAACGAATACTGCTTCAGTAACAGCTACCCCGGGCAGCACAACAACCTACACAGTAACGGGCACAACATCGTCAGGTTGTAGCGCCACACAAACAGTACTTATAAGTATTACCCCTACGCCAACAGTAACAGTAGGCCCTGCGGCTCCTGCTATATGCCCGGGTGGAAATGTAAGCCTTACAGCCAGCGGGGGAACAACCTATACATGGAGCCCTTCAACAGGATTGAGCGCGACTACCGGAGCGACGGTAACTGCTAATCCTGCAACAACAACTACTTATACAGTAACAGGTACTAATGGAGCTTGTACATCTACACAAACTGTAACGGTAACTGTTGCAGCTACATTAAATGTAACTGTTACACCGGCCGTACCAGCAGTATGTAATGGTTCAAGCATAACATTGAATGCGAACGGCGCCGCCGTATACAACTGGAAACCTGCCACCGGATTAAGCTGCACTACATGCCCCAGCCCGAATGCTACAATAGTTTCTACTACAACATACACTGTTGTAGGAACAAGCGGAGGTTGTTCCGATTCAGCAAATGTTACAGTTACTGTAAATCCGCTCCCTACCATAACTATAACTCCCGGAGGCCCTACAACTTATTGCACAGGCAGTTCTGTATCGCTTACAGCCGGAGGTGCAGGAGCAGGCGGAACATATTCATGGAGTCCCGCAACAGGATTGAGTGCAACTACAGGAGCAACGGTAACGGCTAATCCTACCAGTACTACAACCTACACGGTAACCGGAACTACATCAGCAGGATGTGTGGGAACACAAACGGTGACTATAACCGTAAACCCGCTTCCAACGGTTTCAATAATAATAACAGGAATTTCGCCTGCTATATGCGGTGGCGATACAATAGGTATAATAGCAAGCGGTGCAGGAGCCGGAGGCACTTATACATGGAGCCCTGCCGCAGGCCTTAATATGACAACCGGCAGCTATGTAATAGCCAGCCCGGCAGGGACAACAACATATACAGTTACAGGTACAAATAGCAATGGATGCAGCAATACTGCCACCATGACAATTAATGTATTCCCTACACCTACAGTTACCGTAACACCGCCAAGTTCTTCATTATGTTCGGGTAACAATGTGGGATTAACGGCCAGCGGAGCCGCTACGTATACATGGAGCCCCGGTGCGGGCCTCAGCGCTACAACGGGCGCCAGTGTAACAGCTAACCCCGGCTCTACTACAACATATACAGTTGTGGGTACAGCCGCAGGCGGATGTAAAGACACTGTAAATACTACTATTACTATAACGCCTACACCAACAGTTACTGTGGCACCTTCAGCGCCAACTATTTGCCCTGGCGGAAATGTAAACCTTATAGCCAGCGGAGCAGCAACATATACATGGAGCCCTGCTGCGGGATTAAGCGCTACAACGGGAGCAACTGTAACGGCTAATCCTGTGGCGACTACAACATATACTGTAACAGGTGATAATGGCGGCGGATGTACTTCAACCCAAACAGTTACGGTAACAGTGGCTTCATCATTAAGCGTAACAGTAACACCTCCGGCGCCTGCATTGTGTACAGGTTCTAGTATGGCACTCAGCGCAAATGGCGCGGCTGTTTATAGCTGGTCGCCGGCAACAGGATTAAGCTGTACAAATTGTCCTAATCCGATCGTGACAATTACATCTGCGACAACATACACCGTTGTCGGTTCAAGCGGAACATGTACCGATTCAGCTATTGTAACGGTTGCAGTTAATCCTGTACCTACCGTAACGGTTGCTCCTCCTGCACCATCTGTGTGCCAGGGAAGTAATGTTAGTTTAACAGCATCGGGAGCGACAACATATTCATGGACACCTGCTACAGGCCTGAGCGCTACTACAGGTTCCGGCGTAACCGCTACACCTGCGTCAAATACAACATATACTGTTGTGGGAACAAATGGTTCTGGATGTACGGATACAACAACTATTACAATATCGGTTAATACCCCACCGGTAATAACAGCGGCAATCACGGGTATTTCTTCATCTATTTGTGCCGGCGATACAATGGGCATGATAGCCAACGGAGCGGGAGTGGGTGGTACCTATACATGGTCGCCATCAACCGGCCTTAGCGTTACTACAGGTTCTTATGTTATTGCTACACCAGGCTCAACTACAACATATACTGTAACAGGTACTAATGCGAATGGTTGTTCCAGCACCGATTCAGTTGTTATAAGTGTATTCCCTTCACCAACAGTTACAGTTACACCTTCAGCAACATCTGTATGTTCAGGCGATAGTGTAACGTTAACAGCAAGCGGTGCGAATACATATTCATGGAGCCCATCAACAGGTTTAAATACAACCACAGGTGCAGTAGTTAATGCAGGCCCGGGAAGTACTATTACATATACAGTAGTAGGAACCAACGGCGGTGGCTGTATAGCTAAAGACAGTGTTACAGTAACGGTAACACCAACACCAACCGTTACAGTTACTCCTCCTTCTGCGGGAATATGTACAGGCGATTCGGTTACACTTGTCGCCAGCGGAGGAACAACATATTCATGGTCTCCTTCAACCGGATTGAATGTAACAACAGGAGATAGTGTTTTAGCTATACCTGCAACCAATACCACATATACGGTAACGGCTATGAATGGGGCCTGCAGCGCTACAGCATCTGTGCCTATTACAGTGGGTTCATTAGTTGTAACTGCAACCGCGGTTAGTCCTACAATATGTTCGGGCACGTCTACAAATATTACAGCCACAGGTGCGGTGAATTATACGTGGAGCCCTGCAACCGGCCTGAGTGCGACTACAGGAAATACAGTAACTGCCAATCCTGCTGTTACCACCGTATACTCTATTGTGGGCTCTTCAGGCGCGAATTGTAAAGACAGTACTACCATTACTATAACAGTTAACCCGACTCCTACTGTTAGCATTGCACCGGCAGCACCTTCTATATGTAACGGCGATTCTGTGGCGCTTTCAGCAAGTGGTGCAACAACATATAGCTGGAGCCCGGCAACGGGCCTCAGTTGCAGTAATTGCCCCAATCCTGAAGCCACCCCGGGGTCTTCAACTACTTACGTGGTTACAGGTACAACCGGAGGTTGCAGTTCAACAGCATCTGTCAGCATTAATGTTGGAAATATTACAGTAACTGCTACAGCAGTTACCCCTGCAATTTGTGCAGGTGGCAGCAGTGTTATAAACGCAGGTGGTGGGGCAACCTATACATGGAGCCCTGCTGCAGGCTTAAGTGCTACTACAGGTGCCAGTGTAACAGCCAACCCGGCAGGCACAACAATTTATACTGTTATAGGTACTTCGGCAGCAGGTTGTGTAGACAGCGCCAAGGTTACTATTACAGTTAATGCATTACCAACCATAACTGCCAGCGCCTCAAACCCTACAGTTTGCGCAGGCAATGCTACCGTACTTACTGCCAGCGGTGCAAGCACGTATACATGGACCCCTGCTACAGATTTAAGTGCAACCACAGGCTCACCCGTAACAGCAACACCTGCAGTTAGCCTTACGTATACTGTGTATGGCACATCGGCAGCGGGCTGTATGGACAGTGCAATGGTTAGCATTACAGTTAATCCTAACCCTGTGCTTAATATTGTTCTTTCCGGCAGCGATTCACTTTGCCCGGGCCAGTCATTAACTATGACGGCCGGGGGTGCAACTAATTATACGTGGAGCCCTGCAACAGGCCTTAGCGCTACAACCGGCGCTTCAGTTACTGCATTACCTTCTACATCGCCAGTTATATATACAGTAGTTGGTTCAAATGGAACATGCTCCGATAGCCTGACACAAGCGGTTTACTTATACCCTCCGTTAACAGTAGGTATGTTGGGAGATTCTGTCTGCGCGGGAAAAAATGCTGTGGTTACCTTATTGGTTTCAGGCGGTAAGTCTTCATATATATATAATTGGAGTAATGGTTTGGGTAGCGGCCCGGGCCCTGTTACGGTTACTACGGGTGCAGGTTATTATTCCTGCACGGTTACCGATGGTTGTGGAACGATAATAAAGGACTCTGCGCTTGTATTTAATTTCGTTTCGCCAAAAGCTTTATTTACACCGGTTCCCGATACAGCCCTTACAGGCCAGTTTGTTTCCTTTGTAAACCTTAGCACGGGTGCAACATCTTATTTGTGGAACCTGGGAAATGGTACAACATCTACTGATAGCACACTTTATACGCAATATGATTTACCTGGTGATTACGTGGTGTATCTTATAGCAAGTAACGGCGGTTGCCGTGATTCAGTTGCCGATACTATATATGTGGTTCAGAAGATAATGATACCTAATGTGTTTACACCTAACGGCGACGGTTACAATGATGTGTTCCATGTTACGGTAAGCGGGTTTAAAGCATATAGTATAGAGATATACAACCGTTGGGGTGAGCGCTTATTCCAAACTGATTCTCCGAACATTGACTGGACAGGAAGAAGTATGTCGGGTGTAGAAGAATCAACTGGAACATATTATTATGTTATAAAATTGACAGACGAAACAGGAAAGCAAACGACATATGATGGTCCGCTGCAACTCATAAGAGAGTAAAAAACAGGGGTTTTACCCCGAAAATGCCCCTGTTTTTTAGCTTTTTAAATAATTTTCTTCCCCTTTTCTAATACGATTTAGCATGTGATTTTTAATAATTATATGGAACTTTTTTGATTTCCTATCGTATAATTTCGTAATTTAATCACAAATATTTAATCGATAAATGACGAAAAAATACCCTGGACATTTTCTTCCTTGCAGAAAATTCCAAGTATCCGCTTCATTACTTTCAGTAGTAATGCCATTGATCTTCTGTTGTTTTGCTGTTAACAGTACAGCACAGAATGCGCCATACCCAAATAGTACTCCCCCTCCGCTTGAACAGGTAGGCAATCAATCCCCATCGGCACAGCATGTTGAGGTTGCAGGAAAAGGCAATGTATCAAATCAGCATGTTGCTGTAGCTGGACAAGGCAATGTATCAAAAATTGCTAATGAGACGAAGTTCAATAAGGATATTAAAGGCCAAACTTCACAGGGAAGCGGGGAGAGCCATGAGAAACCACAACTTAAGTGGAAGTCCACCCCGTTTGACCACCAGATATTTGTTGAGAATAAGGGGCAATATAATAATGATATACCCGGACACCACCAGGTTTTATTCTATGCCAAAATAGGAAAAACGAATGCCTATTTTACACCTGAAGGAGTTATTTACCGTAACGATGCTGTAAAGTTTAACAGAGAAAAAGGAGACGGAGACGATGACCCTGATAAAAATGTTACAGCTACTGTTAACTCGCATTTTGTCGACGCTGTGTGGCAGGGAGCCAATACAAATGTGACGCTCAGTGGTGAGAATGAAGAAACATTTTATTATACATATGGCGTAGGCAGGAATCAGACCATTCAAGCCAGTGTTTTCAGGAAATTAGTGTACCACAATATTTATCCCGGAATTGACCTTGAATACAGTTTCAAAAAAGGGCAGGGAGGCATAAAATACAATATCATTGTGCATCCCGGCGCCGATATTTCCCAGCTAAAATTAAAATATAGTGGTTCGGAAGATTTGCACCTTGATGAAGGTGGCAACGTTACAGAACATAGTGATAGCGCTTTGTACGACATGACCGACCATACTCCTGTAAGCTATTATGAAGAAGGTGGTGATGTAAAGGTTAATTATGCTGTTAACGGAAGAACTGAGTCATTCAATGCAGAAGGATACGACAATAGCAAAACACTTGTAATTGACCCCTGGACTACCAGCATTACATTTAGCGGCGGGTACGATGCAGCTTATGACCTCGACTACGATTACAATGGTAACGTTTATGTTTACGGTGGCTATGATCAATTCCAGGTATCAAAATTAAATTCATCGGGAACAGTAGTGTGGACATATACAACCAGCTGGTCAACTACCTGGCTCGGGGCCTATACGTATGGTGACTTTGCGGTTGATAAGAAAACAGGCACCTGCTATGTGGGCGAAGGGCTTGACAATAATACAGGTGCGCGTGCTATTAAAATAAATACCAATGGTGCACTACTTGCTACATGGCCGGGTGCCAATAGCATGCGTGAAATGTGGCGAATGACATATAATGGTTGTACCGCGCAGGTAGTAATTGGCGGCGGTGGAACAAATGTACCAAGCGGACAGGTGGCCATGCTTGACACCAATATGGCAGCTATTGTTCCTGAAAACCCATTGGGTACAGGCTCTTGTTGCCACGACGTTAACCGTATTGCTACCGACCCAACCGGCGCTACAGCATTTTTCGATATGGCAACCGTAAATAACGGAAGCAATGCCGGAAGCGCTGATAATATTTTAATGAGTGTTCCTGTTCCTGCCCTTACACCATATAATTTTAAAGTTGAGCCTACAGGAAGTGCTTACCTCGAAGTTGCCAGTATAATGTACGTGGGTCCGGGTTATATTAACCCGGGTGCAGGCGATGAAACAACGGCAAACGGTTTGAATGGTATGGCAGCCAGTCCTAACTGGTTATATACCTGGAATGGATATACCTTGAACCGCCAAAGTAAAACAACAGGGGCTGTTATTACTTCGTTAGCTATTAATGGGTATTATAGTAACTATTTCGGTTATAATGAAACTAATACATATTGGGGCGGATTGGATGCAGATGCTTGCGATAATGTATACGTGGGAACCGTTACGGAAGGCGGTGCCTTCCCCGGTTATTTAAATATTTACAATTCTTCACTCAGCTTGCTTTCAAGTACAGCGCTACCTGCATGGCCTTTTGATGTGGTACTGGGACAAAATAATTCAACAATATATGTTTGCGGCGGGCCGGTTTACTGGCTGGGATATTCAGGCGATGGTTTTGTTGAAGCCTTTACCAATCCTAATTCTACTGTTACGGCAACAGCTACTCCTACAAATACAACATGTGGATCAAATAATGGTTCAGCAACGGCAAGTTTAAGCCTTTGCGGTACAGTTCAGGGAGGTGTAACTTATTCATGGAGCCCCGGTGGACAAGCGACACAAACAGCAACAGGCCTTAGTGCCGGTACATATACAGTAAGTATGAATATTGGTTGCGGTGAAGTTTATACAGCTACATGTACCGTGGGTGCATCTTCTCCTGTAACCACAACCGTTTCATCTTCCACATCTATCTGCTCCGGAGGTTCAACAGTATTAACTGCAGGCGGGGCCACTACTTATTCATGGAGCCCTGCGACAGGACTTAACCAGACAACCGGGGCGAGTGTAACAGCATCTCCGGCTTCAACTACAACATATACGGTTTCAGGAACCACTGCAGGATGTACTAATAACGCCACCGTAACGGTTACTGTGAATACCACACCAACTGTTACAGTCGCTCCTCCATCTGCTTCATACTGTTCGGGAGGCTCAGTAGCCCTTACAGCCAGTGGCGCCTCAAGTTATACATGGTCGCCAACTACATCATTAACATGTACTAATTGTCCTAATCCAACTGCAAGCCCCGGTTCTACAACAACATATACAGTTACCGGAACTACAGGCAGTTGCAGCGCTACACAAACAGTAGTAATAACAGTAACTGCGCCCCCTACTGTTACGGTTTCACCTTCTACTGCTATATGTTCGGGTAGTTCTACAACACTTACAGCAGGCGGAGCCACAACATATTCATGGAGCCCTGCCACAGGGTTGAACCAAACAACCGGTGCAAGTGTTATAAGCAGTGCAACATCTACAACAACATATACCGTTACCGGAACAGCCGGCGGATGTACAAATACAGCTACGGTAACCGTAACAGTGAACCCAACACCTACTGTAACGGTTGCACCTCCTTCGGCTTCATTCTGCGCGGGTGGTTCTGTAGGCCTTACAGCCAGCGGCGCGACAAGCTACACATGGTCGCCGACCACTTCACTTACATGTACCAATTGTCCTAACCCAACAGCAAGCCCTGGTTCTTCAACAACCTATACGGTAACGGGAACAACAGGCACTTGCAGCTCAACACAAACAGTTGTTATAACAATAACACCTCTGCCGGTTGTTACAGTTTCACCATCCACTTCCATATGTTCAGGTGGTTCTACAACACTTACAGCAGGTGGAGCTACCAGTTACACCTGGTCTCCTGCAACCGGTTTGAACCAAACGACGGGTACAAGTGTTATAAGCAGTGCTGCATCAACAACAACATACACAGTAACAGGAACAACGGGTGCTTGTAGTAATACAGCTACGGTTACTATAACCGTAAACCCTACACCAACGGTAACAGTCACACCATCAAGTTCAATATGCTCAGGTAATTCAACCCCATTGGTTGCAGGTGGTGCAACAACATATACATGGTCTCCTGCAGGAGGGTTAAGTGCTACAACAGGTTCAAATGTTACAGCCACACCCGGTGCTACTACAACGTATACTGTAACAGGCACCACCGGTGCATGCTCAAGTACGGCAACGGTAACTATCACTGTCAATACTACACCTACTGTTACGCTCACCTCGTCTTCAACTATATGTACGGGTGGTTCAGTGCCTTTAGTGGCAGGTGGAGCAACAACGTATACATGGTCTCCGGGTACGGGCCTAAGTGCAACCACCGGAAGCAATGTAACCTCAACACCTGCTTCAACTACAACCTATACGGTAACGGGCACCACAGGTTCATGTTCGGCTACAAATACAGTTACTATAACTGTGAGCCCGACACCTACAGTAACGGTTACACCGTCCAGTTCAATATGTTCCGGTAATACAACACCATTGGTGGCAGGCGGAGCAACAACATATACATGGTCTCCGGGAACAGGCCTTAGCGCCACTACAGGAACTAATGTTACTGCAGGCCCTTCTTCAACTACAACTTATACAGTAACCGGAACAACAGGAACATGCACAAGTACAGCAACGGTAACAATTACTGTTAATCCTACACCTACACTTACCCTTACATCATCATCGGCTATATGTTCTGGTAATTCGGCACCATTGGTGGCAGGCGGAGCAACAACATATACATGGTCTCCGGGAACAGGCCTTAGCGCCACTACCGGAAGCAATGTAACAGCTACCCCCGGAGCAACAACTACGTATACAGTAACCGGCACAACGGGAACATGTTCAGCTAATGCAACAGTTACTATAACCGTGAACCCTACACCAACGGTAACAGTCACACCATCGAGTTCAATATGCTCAGGTAATTCAACCCCATTGGTAGCAGGCGGAGGTACTACTTATACATGGTCGCCTGCTGCAGGCCTTAGCGCCACAACAGGTTCAAATGTAACAGCCACGCCAGGAGCAACAACAACCTATACAGTAACCGGAACAATAGGCCCTTGCTCAAGTACAGCAACAGTTACTATAACTGTGAACCCTACACCGACAGTAACTATTACTCCACCTGCAACTATATGTTCAGGAAACACAACTGTTTTAACAGCAGGTGGTGGAACTACATATACATGGAGCCCTGCAACAGGATTGAGCGCTACAACAGGAGCCAGTGTAACAGCAGGCCCGGGTTCTACAACAACCTATACTGTAACAGGAACCACAGGCGCTTGTTCGAATACGGCAACAGTAACTATAACTGTGAACGCCACACCCACAGTAACAGTAGTGCCGCCTACATCTACCATATGTTCGGGTAGCTCAGTTGGCTTTACTGCCAGCGGAGGCACAACATATACCTGGAGCCCTGCAACAGGATTAAGCGCAACTACCGGTGCCAGCGTAACGGCTAACCCGGGTACAACGCAAACTTATACTGTTACCGGCACAACAACAGGTTGCAGTGGAACTCAAACTGTAACACTCACTGTTAACCCAACTCCTACAGTAACTGTTGCTCCGGCTGCGCCTACTATTTGCCCAAGCGGTAACGTAGTACTTATTGCTTCCGGTGGAACAACCTATTCATGGTCTCCGGCTACGGGACTTTCTGCAACAACAGGAGCCAGTGTAACAGCAAGCCCGGCAACAACAACAACATATACAGTAACAGGTACTTCATTGGGATGTACCAGTACACAAACAGTAA
>Ga0206870_1011_pt1 | contig 49961 bp, 46 predicted proteins | sample Alteio_BWOrgCont_36_FD_152620 | JGI IMG/M metagenome (GOLD analysis project Ga0206870, IMG submission 152620) | Enriched cells from forest soil in Barre Woods Harvard Forest LTER site, Petersham, Massachusetts, United States -... | ecosystem: Environmental > Terrestrial > Soil > Temperate forest >... | reverse complement strand
GGAGGGATTGGTTCGGGACGCCGAATCGCTTTTGCAAAAGCTCGGGCTGCACTATCGCGTCGTTCTGCTCTGCAGCGGAGACATGGGTTTTGCCTCGAGCAAGACTTATGACATCGAAGTCTGGCTGCCATCAGCTAATGAGTTCCGCGAAATTTCCTCCTGCTCCAACTGCGAAGCCTTTCAAGCGCGGCGCAGCGGAATTCGCTACAAGCCCAAGGGAGGCAAGAGCGATTTCGTTCATACGCTAAATGGCTCGGGCCTGGCCGTGGGCCGCACCTGGCTTGGGTTACTCGAGAATTATCAACAGGCCGATGGATCGATCACGATTCCGGAAGTGTTGCGGCCTTACATGGGGGTCGAAAGGATACCCGCGCAATCGTGATCGTCAGGGCGCATCGCCATAAGTCCTGCTAGTCCAATCGGATACAAGTAAATTAAGCCCCCGTCCGTGTCCTAAGCTAAAGCAACCGATTACACAGAAACCACCGGATTCAATTGACAACGCCTTTTGCTAATCAATACACTGCGCCCTTGCTGGAAGAACCCTTGTTTCGAAGAGCTTGCGGGCACCCGGAGCGCGGCTTGCATCTGAGAATCTACCCTCGTAGCCGCACTCGCACGGCACAACAGCTCAAGAGGGTTCGGCGCATGAGAAGAGCATGAACTCACTGAGCCGTATATTTCGGGTCGTAATGTGGGGCGTGGTGACGGGCGGACTCCTATCCTTTGTGCGCCAATGGAACGCCTCTCAGGTCCCCAAGATGGCGCACGACACGCTGTGGAGAGGATCTACCGGGGCGCGTCGCCTCTACCGGGATCCCTGCTGCGGCACTTATGTGTCCCCGGAAATTTCATTGAAGATGGAGAAATCGGGCCAGATCACGCACTTCTGCTCCGCAGAGTGTCGCGACCGCTACGTGCGGTCGGTCGCCAGAGCGGCAGGAGCCTAGAAGAGGGGGCGCTGCGAGCGCCCGGATAAAGGAGAGACTGGATGGGAACGGTCGCCAAAGCTATCCCGCAACCGGTGATTCCGAAAGTGGCTCCTCGGGAGGACCTCAACCCTTTTCGCATCGCCCAGATTCAGTTTGATATGGCCGCGGAGTTTCTGAAAGTCGATCCGGGACTGCGGCAGATTCTGCGAACGCCGAAACGGGTAATGGAGGTCTCTATTCCCGTCAAGCTGGATAACGGCCAGGTGAAGGTCTTCGTCGGCTATCGCGTGCAGCACAATACGGCACGAGGCCCGGCCAAGGGCGGCGTTCGTTATCATCCGAACCTTACGCTCGATGAAGTGAAGGCGCTGGCTTGCTGGATGACCTGGAAGACGGCGACCATGAATATCCCCTACGGCGGATCCAAGGGCGGCGTCATCTGCGACACGAAACGAATGTCACGAGGCGAGCTCGAGCGCCTGACCCGCCGCTTCACTTATGAAATCCTGCCGATATTGGGGCCGGAACGCGATATTCCCGCGCCTGACGTAGCCACCGACGGTCAAACCATGGCGTGGATGATGGACACCTATTCCACTCTGGCCGGCGAAGCATCGCTTGATTGCGTCACGGGCAAGCCCCTCTCGCTGGGCGGTTCGGAAGGTCGCCTCGATGCCACCGCGCGGGGGCTTCTGTTTGCCATCGAGGAGGCCTGCAAGATAAAGAAAATATCGTTGCGCGGAGCGAGTGTCGCGGTGCAAGGTTACGGCAACGTCGGCTCCACTGTGGCACGCGTCCTTTCCGAGAAAAAAGCAAGAATTGTGGCCATCAGCGACTCGCGTGGCGGCGTCCATAATCCCCGCGGGATCGATCCGCTAAAGGCTTACCGCTACAAGGAACGCGCTGGAACCGTGGTGGGTATGCCGGGCGCGTCGCGAATTTCGAGCGAGGACCTGCTGGCGCTCAAATGCGACATCCTGATTCCGGCGGCGCTGGAAAATGCCATCACGCTGCACAATGCCGATCAGATCAAGGCCAAAATCGTTGCCGAAGGAGCGAACGGGCCGACCACGCCTCACGCGGACGAGGTTCTGGCCCGCAAAGGGATATTCGTGATTCCGGATATTTTGGCCAACGCCGGGGGAGTGACCGTGAGCTATTTCGAATGGGCACAGAATCTGCAGGGTGCCCGCTGGCAGGACGCCGAGCTGAGCCAGCGGTTAGAGCTCATGATGCGCGGCGCGTTCAACGATGTGTACATGACCATGCGCAAGCACCGCACTCATTCGCGCGCCGCCGCTTACGTGCTCGCGGTCGGCCGCGTCACCGAAGCGATGCTGCTGCGCGGCCTCTTTCCATAATTTAATTTTTTCTCGATCCTCGTATCCGCCGCGTCCGCCGCGCATCTTAATAACTGATGCGAGTGGCATTTGAGGCGCACCTACGTCCGATCCCACGAAAATACCTTGCACGCGCACGCCTAGGCGCGTAAATTCTGCAGTGCCGGTTCGCTCCGGTATACGGAGTGACCGGCATTTGTGCCTAACGCGGAGGGCACGACCCGTTGAACAATCACCATCATCCTTCCTTACCCATCGTTCTGACGATTGCAGGATTCGATCCTTCATGTGGCGCCGGAGTTGCGGCCGACCTAAAGACGCTCTCAGCCAACAATTGTTATGGCGTCGCGGCGATCACCGCTCTCACGGTACAGTCCACTCAAGGTGTCAAAGCCATTCACGCCACTTCAGCGGCAACGCTGCGGGCGCAACTTGATGCGCTCGCGGAAGATTTGCATATCGCGGCGGTGAAAATTGGCATGCTCGGCACGCGCGCGAATGCTGTTGCGGTGGCCGAATTCCTGGATGCAACGAAGTTATCGAACGTCGTGCTGGATCCGGTCATACAACCGACGGCGAGCGGACCGGATTTGCTCGATGCAGGCGGAGTGAAGTACCTGGCGGAAGAACTAATGAAACGTGCGTCGGTGATCACGCCAAATATTTCCGAAGCCGTTTTGCTGTCCGGGATGGAGATCAAGGACGTTGCGGGAATGGAAGCGGCGGCGCGCAAGCTGGTGGAACGCGGAGCGCGGGCCGTGGTCATCAAGGGCGGCCATATGGATAAAGCTGTTGACGTCCTTTTCGATGGCGCCGAGGCCACGATGCTTGGCGGCGAGCACGTTCGTACCGAACACACGCACGGATCGGGCTGCACTTTTGCGTCAGCGATTGCCGCACAACTTGCGTTGGGACGAGGTCTGCGGGAAGCGGTCATGCTAGCCAAAGCTTATGTGTTAAAGGCTATCGAAAACGGTTTCTCCATCGGAAAGGGACCGGGTCCGCTCGACCACTTTTATCGCACCCATCAGGAGCCGCCGGCGCGCGGCATCCACGAAGTGCCGCAGCACGGCATGCATCCCGCATCCGAACCCGCCACGCGCTGATTTCCCGCTTCGAAGAATCCCAAGTTTTCAGGTTTCAGGCTTCCCGGCGATAGACGATTCGTCCGTCGACGATGGTAACCATGGGAGCGCCGCGGAATTTGCGGCCTTCGAATGGACTGTTCGTCGACTTACTTGCGGATTGATTTACGTGAAAAATCCACGGGTGATCCGTGGAGAAGATCGTCAGATCGGCAGCCTCGCCGGGGGCTACAGCGCGCTTTTTTCCCAGAACGCGAGCCGGGCCGGTGGTAAACAATTCCACCATACGCATCAGGGAGAGGCGTCCGGAATGAACCAGCTCTAGAGCCAGAGCGAGTGCCGTTTCAAATCCAGTGACGCCAAAAGGGGCGCGATCGAATTCGACGTCCTTCGATGCCGCTTCGTGCGGCGCATGGTCCGTGGCGATAGCATCCACGGTGCCGTCAGCAAGACCCTCAATCAATGCCGCGCGATCTTCCGCGGAGGCGAGGGGAGGATTCATCTTGAAGCGGGTATCGTAGACTACATCCTCGTCGGTCAAGGTGAAGTGGTGCGGGGTGACTTCGCAACTCACCTGCAGGCCGCGCTTCTTGGCGGCGCGCACGAGATCGAGCGAACCGCGCGCGGAAAGGTGGGCCACGTGGAAGCGACAGCCCGTCAGCTCTGTCATCTGGACATCGCGCCCGACGGCGATCGATTCCGTCGCCGCGGGCATGCCGCGCAAGCCCAGCCGCACCGACTGCACTCCTTCGCGCATGACGGCTCCGGCAAACAGCGAAGAGTCCTCGCAATGATCGACTACCGGCAGATCGAGCGCCCGGCAATAATCCATCACCTGGCGCAAGAGCTTGGCCGTCGCGATAGGATGGCCATCGTCGCTGACGGCGACGATTCCCGCTTTTTGCATCGCGCCGATTTCGGCCAGAGATTCTCCGCGGCTGCCCGTGGACGCGGCGCCGATGGGCCAGACATGAGTTACAGCGACGGCGGCAGCGCGCTCCAAAATAGACCGTGTTACCGAGGCGTTGTCATTCACAGGCCGCATGTTTGGCATGGGGCAGACGGCCGTGAAGCCGCCGCGCGCCGCGGCGCGGGTCCCCGTTTCGATAGTTTCCGAACTTTCGCCGCCGGGCTCGCGTAGATGGCAATGCAAGTCGATGAAGCCGGGAGCGACGACGAGGCCTGTGGCGTCAAGTGTCTCGCCGTTTGTCGAGGGAGATGAAGCCGCAGGCGTTTCCGCCGGCGCGATCCGGGAGATACGGCTGCCATCGATCCAAATGTCACGCTTGGTATCGGTTCCGCTTGCGGGATCGATGACTCGCGCGTTCTTAATGAGCAGCATGGGCAGATCCTCTGGCTTCGTCGGCTTCCGATCCGGTGGCAATCAGGACAAAGAGCAGGGCCATGCGCACCGCCAATCCGTTGGTCACTTGCTCCAGAACACAAGATTGCGGCCCATCGGCCACGGTAGGATCGATCTCCAAGCCGCGGATCATGGGGCCGGGGTGAAGCACGAGTGCATCCGGGCGAGCGATCTTAAGGCGCTCGGGCGTCAGTTGATAGAGCAGAATGTATTCATTGAGGGGCAGCGCGGGTTCGTGAAGCCGCTCCTGCTGTACGCGTAGAACCATGACGATGTCCGCGCCGTCGAGAGCCTCCTCGATTCTTGTCGACCTGCGCACCTGCTTCCCGAAACACTCAAACTCTCGCGGCAGCCACATGGCCGGGCCACAGAGCGTGAAGCGGCAGCCGAAATGGCTGAGCAGATGCAGATTGGAGCGAGCCACGCGGATATGCAGGATGTCTCCAATGATGGTGACGTTCAGATTCTCCATCGTTCCGCGGCGGTCGCGAATGGTGAGTGCATCGAGCAGCGCTTGAGTAGGATGCTCGTGAGTGCCGTCGCCCGCGTTGACGACGGGTATGTCCAGATGACGTGCCACAAAATCGGCGGAGCCCGAGGAGCTGTGCCGCATGACGATGCAGTCGGGCTTCATGGCGTCGAGCGTTCGCGCCGTATCCAGCAGGGACTCGCCCTTTTTCAGGCTGGAAGACTCGGCCTGCAAATTCATGGTGTCCGCGCCGAGGCGAGACGCGGCGGTGGCAAAGCTGATACGCGTTCGCGTCGAAGATTCGAAGAAAGCCAGAGCCACGGTCTTGCCGCGCAGGGTAGCCAGTTTTTTCAGCGGATGGCGTTGAAATTCCTGAAAGGGTTTGGCTTCGTCGAGAAGAAAAGCGATCTGCCCGGCGGTCAGTTCTTCAATGCTCAGCAGGTCGCGCAAGCGTTCCGCCACTAAGGCTCCTCACAGATTCCTGCGGCGAGCGCAAATTGCGCGCACCGTCGCCAGCTGATTATTCCACGCGCTCGACGAGCATGACGCGTTCTTCGCCATCGGTTTCATTCAATCGGACCTCAACGATCTCGCGATCGCTGGTTTGTACGGAGCGCCCCACGAAGGTAGCTTCGATGGGAAGCTCGCGATGGCCGCGATCGATCAGCACGGCCATGCGCACACGGCTGGGACGGCCGAGATCGAAAAGGCCATTCATTGCGGCGCGCGCAGTCCTGCCGGTATAGAGAACGTCGTCCACCAGGAGTACATCCTTATCGTCCACGGGAAACGAAATCTCGCTCGAGTGGAGCACCGGCTGTGCCGCTATCTTGGAGAGGTCGTCGCGATACAGGGTGATGTCCAGCGTCCCAACCGGAATTTCCGCGTGTTCGATGCCGTGCATGGCGCGCGCGATACGTTGAGCCAAGGGCACTCCCCGGCGGCGAATGCCGATCAGCGCCAGATTGGCTACCCCCCCGCTTTTCTCCACGATTTCGTGTGCCAGGCGTTGCAGAGTGCGGTCAATCTCCGTGGCGGACATCAGCTGGGTTTTCTCGACGACGCGCATTTCGGGCCAACATCGTAGCATAGGAGAGCGAATGCGCGGCATGCGCGCGTGCGGACTTCGAGCAAATGGCTGAGAGCGCGAGAGCTCCAAAGCCTGATACGAGCTGGGTTACCGGCAAATATCGGCTATTTCACGTGTTAGACTAGCGCCCAGTGAGCCCTGCGGCCTCAGTCGATCTGTCCGTAGAAGTCGGCGCGCTACGCCTAGCCAATCCTGTTATTGCTGCCAGCGGGACCTTCGGATACGGCATCGAGTTCGCGGACCTGACCGACCTCAATCGGTTGGGAGCTATCGTGGTCAAGGGCCTCTCGCTCGAGCCCATGGAAGGAGCGCCAGCCCCGCGCCTGGTGCCCACGGCCGCCGGCATGATCAATGCGGTTGGCTTGCAAAACGTCGGCGTGCGGGCATTTATTTCCGAAAAGCTGCCAGCATTGAGACCTTACCGTACTCCCATTGTGGCTAACGTATTCGGCCGGACGGCAGAGGAGTATGCCGAAGTCGTGCGGCACCTGGAGGGTGCCGATGGCTTGGCGGCCTATGAGCTGAATATCTCCTGCCCCAACGTCGCCTGTGGCGGGATTCAGTTTGGCAGCGATCCTCGCATGGCGGCGGGAGTGGTTGCTGCGGCGCGAAAGGCGTCCCGACGGCCGTTGTGGGTGAAGCTTTCGCCCAATGTGGCCGATATTGGAGCCATCGCCAAGGCGGCCGAAGAGGCTGGTGGCGATGCCCTGACGATTGCGAATACCTACCCGGCGATGAGCGTCGATTTCAGAACGCGGAGGTCGCGGATCGGAAACCCAACGGGGGGGCTATCGGGCCGGGCGATCAAGCCCATCAGCCTGAGGCTGGTCTACGAAGCGGCAAAAGCTGTGCGCATTCCGATCGTTGGGTTGGGTGGGATTGATACCGCGGAAGACGTTCTGGAGTATTTTCTGGTGGGGGCGTCGGCCGTCCAGGTAGGCACGGCAAGCTTTGCGGAGCCAAATTCTTGCTGGCGAATTGTTTCCGAGCTAGAGAAGCTGTGTATTTCTGAGAACATTAATAAAATGAGTAAGTTACGCGGCACTTTTCAGGCAGAAAAGCATTGAGCGAAGGCCCGCAATGGCTTAGAATTATGGTTCCTTCGGCCGTCACGCACATGCGCAAGAGCCTATCCATCTCGTCGGCCGCTCTCTCCTGGCCCCTTGTGGTTTTATTGATTACACCGGGACTTCAGGCTCCTCTCGCGGCTCACCCCTCGGCACCTCCGAAAGCCATCCAGGCATGGTCGGGCATGGCCAGTTGGTATGGCCGTAAGTTTGAAGGGAGAAAGACGGCCAGCGGCCAGGCGTACGACATGTTTGCCGCAACCGCAGCGCACCCCTGGCTGCCCTTCGGCTCGTTGCTCCGGCTGACCAACGTGAAAACCGGGCATAGCCAGCTGGTGCGGATCAACGACCGGGGACCCTATTCGAATGATCGGGAACTGGACGTCTCCTTTGTGGTAGCCTCCAGGCTCGGTATGATCAACCACGGCGTAGCGCGGCTACGAATCGAACTCCTCGAGGAGCCACCACTCCCATAGCCTCTTCCGCCACTCAGAAATTGATCCTGGCGCTGGACTTCAGCCGCCTCAACGAAGCGTTGGAAATGGCTCGCAGCACCGCTCGTTGGGTGGGAATGTTCAAAATAAACATCCATCTCTTTACCGCGGCCGGCCCTGACGCAGTTCGCAAAATCGGCGCCCTGGGCCCGGGCATCTTCCTCGATCTGAAGTACCACGACATTCCGAATACGGTTGCGGGCGCAGTCTCCGCTGCGTCCGAGCTTCCAAATGTGCGTCTGCTCGACCTGCACGCGACCGGTGGTGCGGCCATGATGCGCGCCGGTGCACAGGCACTGGCCCAAAGCAGCAACACGCGCCATCCGAAACTGCTTGGGATCACCATACTGACCAGCCTGGAGCAAGCCGATCTGCGCCGGGTGGGTATGAGTGGCACGCCCGCGTCAAGGGCGCTCAGCTTGGCTCGGCTCTCAAAGCGTTGCGGCCTGGATGGAATTGTAGCCTCACCAAAAGAGGTGCGGCAGATCCGCCGCGGCTGCGGCCGAGATTTCCTGATTGTCGTGCCGGGGATTCGGCCGCACGGCGGACCGAGCCGCTCGGACGATCAAGCGCGGGTGGCTACTCCGGCCGAGACGATTCGTGCGGGAGCGGATTACCTCGTCGTGGGCCGGCCGATTACAGCAGCGGCAGATCCGCAGGCAGCGGCGCGAGCCATTAGCGGGGAGATTGCCGCAGCTCTGCAGGCAAGCTGAACCCCTTGGTTTGATCCCAGCCTCACTCTTCTATAGCATCAACTCATAGATTGTGGACCCAAGGCCGTTGGGCCAAGATCCTGTATGCGAAATATCATCGTTGGCACAGCCGGTCATATCGATCATGGCAAATCGGCGCTGGTCGAGGCGTTGACCGGCACCCATCCTGACCGTCTGGAGGAAGAGAAGCGCCGAGGCATTACTTTGGATATCGGCTTCGCGTTTCTCCAACTGGATGACGTCAGCCTGGGCTTTGTCGATGTGCCAGGGCATGAACGATTTGTGCGCAACATGCTGGCGGGGGCCAGCGGTTTCGATCTGGTGCTGCTGGTGATTGCAGCGGACGAATCGATCAAGCCACAGACGCGAGAGCACTTTGAAATTTGCAAACTACTGGGAATTCGCCGCGGCATTGTGGTGCTCACGAAATGCGATCTGGTCGAGCCGGAGGTTCTGGAACTGGTGCGGCTGGAGGCGGAAGAGTTGATCCGCGGGTCGTTCCTTGATGGGGGTCTCAACGGGGAGGCCGGCGGAGGTCTTGATGGAGGCGCGCCCATCGTCGCGGCAAGCGCAAAGACCGGGGCGGGCATGGACGAGCTGCGGCGGCAACTCGGCCGCATTGCGCGCGAGACACCACGAAAAGACGCCTCGCGCTATTTGCGCCTGCCGATTGATCGGGCTTTCGCCATGAAAGGCTTTGGCACGGTAGTTACCGGCACGCTCATCGCGGGAGAGGTGAAACCCGAAGACGAGGTCGAGTTATTTCCCTCCAGGCGCCGGCTGCGCGTTCGCGGCGTGCAGTCTGGCGGCAAAGCAGTGAACAGCGCATCGGCAGGGCAGCGCACAGCCTTAAATCTCGCCGGAATCGACCACCAGGAGGTGAGCCGTGGCATGGTTCTTGCGGCTCCCGGGCGCTTTGAAGCGACCGCGCGTCTGGACGCGCGCATTGTGTTACTGCCTTCGGCAAGACGACTGAAGAGACGCGCGCGAGTACACTTTCATCACGGATCGGCGGAGACAATCGCTGAGGTTCATCTATTCGGGGCGCAAGAGATGATGCCGGGCAGCAGTGGATTTGCCCAATTACGCCTGGCGGATGAAGTGTTGGCACTGCCGGGAGACTCTTTTATCCTGCGTCAATTTTCCCCAGTGGTCACGATCGGCGGCGGCGTGGTGGTGAACATTCCAAAACGAGAGCGCCGCAGGTTACGCGATCCTGAAGCGGTGAGTTTTCTCGAAGTTCAGGAGCGCGGACTCAATGGTGATGGCTCCGCGCGTGCCGCAGCCCTGAGCGCAATCGTTTCCTGCAGTGGTACCGCGAGCACACTTGCCGATCTCGTCATGCGGACAGGCTGGCCGGAAAGCGAAATCCGCGGACTGGTGGAAGTTCTTGCGGCCGGCCACAAGCTGAGGGTTGTGTCGCAGCAGCCTTTCCGTGTGGTTTCTCCGGAGGCAGTAGCTGCGTGTCTGAACCGAGTTGCGAGCGAAGTGGAGCGCTTCCATCGGGCGAATCCGCTAGCGGAAGCGATCTCCAAGGAAGACCTGCGCATGCGCTGCGCCTCGGCTTTGCCTTCGGAGGTGTTTCGCGCCGCGCTCGAAGACGCGGTAGGGAAAGGCAAGCTCGCGGTCACCGGGGATCTGGTGCAGCGTGCGGGACACTCCATTGATTTGCAACCCCAGGAGGCACGGGTCAAGGAACAGATCGAACGCGAGTTTGCGCGCGCGGGCTTGGAGGCTCCGGGAATCGATGCGGTCGTTGAACGGCTTGCAGTGGAGAGCCGCCAGGCTCAGAAACTTTTTCAACTGCTCTTGCGCGAGCGGGTACTGCTCAAGATCAGCAATGAGGTAGTGGTTCACCGTAATGCCGTCGACCACTTGCGGAAATTACTTGCGGAATACAAAAGAACGCGTGGGGAACGCCTGGCGGTCGGCGATTTCAAGGAGTTGACGGGCACAAGCCGAAAATATGCCATTCCGCTGCTCGAATACCTGGATCGGACGGGGGTTACGCGGCGGGCTGGAGATTACCGTGTTATACTCTAGAGGCTGGGCCTTGCGTGAAAGTCTGCTTTGGATCGAGTTTCGACGCCGAGGCCCAAACTCAACGGCGGCAGCTTCAAAGGCGAGGTTTAATTATGGGTGAGTTTAGCCCGATTCACTGGCTGATCGTTTTGGCGATCATCGTAATCTTGTTTGGCGGCAGGCGTATTCCCGAAGTGATGCGCGGAATGGGCGAAGGTATCCGCAGCTTCAAAGAGGGCATGCGGGGCGACACGAATAACACGCCGCAGAATCCGGCGCCACCGGCCAACACCGCGGTATCCAGTTCAGCAGAGAAGAAATAAGCGCGAGCGGCGTGCGCCGCGGACGTTTGAAAAAGCGCAGGCCGCAAGGCGAGGCTAGGGCCTCGGCCGGTTTGGTGCGCGACCTCTGCGGTTTAGCGCCGCAGGCTGCCATCCCAGACCGATCAACATTCGGTAAAGCAGCGCTAACGGCAATCCCACTACGTTGAAATAGCACCCCTCGATTCTGTCGATAAACCGTCCGCCCAACCCCTGAATGGCATAAGCACCCGCTTTGTCCAGTGGCTCTTGGGTCGCTACGTAATCCGCAATCTCGCTTGCGGCCAGCCGGGCAAAGTGGACCCGTGTGGACTCCGTCGCTATTTGTGCAGCGCCATCAAGAAGACGGATGGTTGCGACGGAGGTGACTACACGATGGGTCCTTCCGCTCAGTCTCCGCAACATTTCGCGCGCGGTCTTCAGAGAGTCGGGCTTGCCGAGCAGATGGCCATCGATTTCAACGGTGGTGTCGGCGCCAATGACGATGGCTTCCGATCGCTTCTTCTTGAATTTGTGAGCCACGGAATCGGCTTTGGCTTGAGCGAGGCGCCGCGTCATGGCGCGTGCCGTTTCGCCTGACTTGGGGCTTTCGTCGATCTTCGCGTGGGCAACCTCAAAACGCATCCCGGCCTTGCGCAGTATTTGCGCGCGTCGCGGCGAAGCCGATGCCAGGATCAATTTCATTGCGGGTAGCTTGATGCGCGGGTTTGGAAACACGGTTAAAGCGCCAGCGTCTCCTGATGTTCGCCGAAAACGCGGCGCATGGCATCGGAGATTTCGCCCACGGTAGCGAGGGCCTCCACGGCCGTGAGGATCGCCGGCATCAGATTCTCTCCCGAACGCGCGCGCGACTCCACCTCGGCCACGGCTGCATTGGTGCGGGGGCCATCGCGACGCGCTCGCAGCGCGCGGACGCGCTCGATCTGCTCCTGCTCGATTGCCGGGTCGATTTGCAAAGTGGGGATGGGTTCCTGGCGCTCGCCGCGGAATCGATTCATGCCGACGATGATGCGTTCGTTGCGCTCCACGCTTTGCTGATATTCATAGGCCGCTTTTTGTATCTCGCGCTGCACGTAGCCCGTCTCAATGGCACGCAGCATGCCGCCGAGGGCATCAATGCGATCGATGCAGGCGCGAGCGCCAGCTTCGATGGTATCGGTCAAATGCTCGATGGCATAGGAGCCGCCGACCGGGTCCACGGTGTTCGCCACACCGCTTTCATGGGCCAGGATCTGCTGCGTGCGCAGCGCGAGACGAGCGGTATCCTCGGTGGGCAACGCAAGGGCCTCGTCAAGCGCATTGGTGTGCAGCGATTGGCAACCGCCCAAAACGGCAGCGAGGGCCTGGATGGCCACGCGCACGATATTATTTTCGGGTTGCTGCGCCGTGAGCGATGAACCCGCGGTCTGCGCATGAAAGCGCAGCAGCAGGGAGCGCGGATCGCGCGCGCCGAAACGGTCGCGCATGAGGCGCGCCCAGAGGCGGCGCGCGGCGCGGTACTTGGCAATCTCTTCGAGCAGGTCGCTGTGCGCATTGAAGAAGAACGAAAGCCGCGGCGAGAATTCATCCACCGTGAGACCCGCGGCGAGCGCGGCATCGACGTAGGCGATGGCGTCGGCGAGGGTAAAGCCCACTTCCTGCACCGCGGTGGAGCCTGCTTCCCGAATGTGATAGCCGGAGATGGAGATCGTGGTCCAGCTCGGCAACTCCTTTTGGCACCAGGCAAAGACGTCAGTGACGATGCGCATGGCCGGACGCGGGGGATAGATATAGGTTCCGCGCGCGATATATTCCTTGAGGATATCGTTTTGTACGGTGCCGGAGAGATTTGTGAGGCTCGCACCCTGCTGCCGGGCGACAGCGACATATAGGGCGAGGAGAATCGCGGCCGTGGAGTTGATGGTCATCGACGTGGAGACCTGGCCAAGCGGAATGCCCTCAAACAGAGCCTGCATATCCTCAAGCGAGCAGATGGCCACGCCGACTTTGCCAACCTCGCCACGCGCGCGAGGGTGGTCGGAGTCAAGTCCCATCTGGGTAGGCAAATCAAAGGCCACGGAAAGGCCCGTCTGGCCTTGCGCGAGCAAATAGCGATAACGCTCGTTGGACTGTCGTGCGGCGCCGAAGCCGGCATATTGCCGCATGGTCCAGGACTTGCCGCGGTACATCGTGGGGTAGACTCCGCGCGTGTAGGGAAATTCTCCGGGCAGGCCGACGGATGATTGCGGATCCCAATCCGCCAGATCGCCAGGCGTATAAACGGCCTTTAGCGGGATGCCCGAGAGCGTGGTTCCAGGGGAGGCGGGGGAGCCTTGAGAGGGCTCGCTTGAATTGGCAACTCCGCCGCGCTGCGTGATGCCTGGTGTGTGTTCGTGTCGCGGCATGTTTTCCCGAAATGGTGTTCGAAAATGGGGCGATCAGCGCACGCGGCGCGCCGCACGAAATGAAGCCAGGCCGAAGATCGCCATTATCAGTGCCATCCCGGCGCTCGTTCGCCATTCCCAATGGGGTGCGCCCTGGCGCCAATACCGCAGCGCACCGTTCGCCCAAATCAAAGCCACGAGAAAAAATACCGCGCCAATGGTCTCGTGAAAAACCTGCCGCGCGGCGCGCAAGAGCGCGCGAAAGAAGCCACGCGGCCTTGCGGACGCTTGAGCGGCGCTTTCCATGGGACGATTTTAGCGCAAAGCGCGCGGACAGGCGAAGTGCGCGGCCGTTTTATTGAGCACGTCCCGTGTTGGAACGCTTGTATCCGCTTGCCTCAGCGCCTACAATCCCTGATGGGGAGTGAAGGGAGGGACATAAATTGCAACTTGACGACCACCTGAAGCGCCTGCTTCGCGAGCTGGGTCACGCCATTAACGATACGGTTTCGGAGTCCGACCGGATTACCGAAGCGATTTCAGGAGTTCGCGCGGCCGGCTATGACATTGTTTTGAAACTGGATGCTACGATTGGTTTGGCGCGCCGCGAGGCGAACCCTGGCCAGATCACATCGAATGACCGCCGTTTTTTGGAGTCGCTCCACATTCAGGTGGATCAGGAAGTCCTCGAGGAAGAGAAGCATGAGGCAAAATTCGAGGTCACTCCCCAGGATATGCGATTTCTGAAATCGCTGAAGATCTCGTTCGAGGACCCAAAAGGGGACCCGAAATAAATTAGCCAGACTCTCTCCCGCGCCGATCGAAGAGACCTCTCCAAACTGAAGGGTGGCAGATTCGGTGCTTCGCCTGCCCGCTGTTGCCGGCCGTTTTTATCCTGAGGATCCGAGGGAACTCGCCCACCAAATTGCCGCATTCGCCGCGCCTGCAGGAGAATCACTGCACCCCGCTATCGCGTGCATGGTTCCTCACGCGGGCTATCGCTATTCCGGACATGTTGCGGGTGCCGTCTATGCCCGCCTGAAACTGCCGCACAGGTTCCTTCTGCTCGGGCCTCGGCACTTTCCTCGCGGAAAGGCTCAGGCCATTCTTTCGGAAGGGGCCTGGCAGACGCCGCTGGGCCGCGCACAGATCGATTCGGAACTTGCCCTGGAGCTCAAGAGCGCGTGCGGGGAGCTCTGCGAGGATCAGGTGGCCCACGCAACAGAACACGCCCTTGAGGTGCAGCTTCCGTTTCTGCAATCTCTCACGAGCGACTTTCGTTTTGTGCCCATCGCCCTGGGCACAACCGATTACACACAGCTTGAATCGCTGGGGCGCGCCATCGCCGAAGTCTTGCGGAGGCAGAGCGATCCCGTGCTGGTAATTGCCAGCTCGGACATGAATCATTACGAGCCGGACGAAGTTACGCGTCGCAAAGACGGCCAGGCGCTCGAACGCCTGCTGGCGCTCGATGGGCGCGGCCTGTTTGATGTCGTGCGCCGTGAAGGCATCACTATGTGCGGTTTTGGGCCGGCAGTGAGCATGTTGACGGCCGCAGGGCTGCTGGGCGCCACGAAGGCCGTATTGGTTCGCTATGGCACTTCGGGAGATATCAGCGGGGATCGTGACGAAGTGGTTGGATATGCCGGCGTGATTGTGGAGTGAGGGTGGTGTGCAGGCCTACGGACGCGGGCTGCCGGATTGGGGAGCGGCGTTTTCCGGAGGTGCCGAGGTGCGGATTCTCTCCGCGAGGGCACGCGCTAATTGGCGGGCTACCTCCACCAGGCGCGAATCAGCGGCGATGCGATCGAGCACGGGCAAGAGCCTTTCCGGTTCGGGAAGCGTACGCTGCGCCAAGTCGTTTTCAAATTGGTGCAGCGCGTCATTTACGCCCAGCCGGTCGTATCTTAGTTTTTGCTCCAGCGTCATCAGGTCGTGTTGCTGCTGGACCAAGCCTTCGAAGACCAGAGCGAGCTGGCTTGCGGAATGATTGAGCGTGTAGTTATAGCGCGTCTCGTGTACCTGCCCGCCTTTCTCGTAGCGGAAGGTCTTTTCACCGAGGTCGGCGATGCGCCGATGGATATCCAAGTCAGCTCCCTCGAAATTGTGGAGCTCGCCGGCGAGTTCGAAAACCTTTGCTCGTACCGGGCCGCCTACGTCGAAGGGTTGCGGGTCCGCGTCATCGCTCAACTGCCGGATGTCATAAGTAGCGGAATTCGTCTGGCCAATTTTGATCTCAATAAATTCAGGGTTGCTGCCCTTGAATACGCGGCGATAGGTGATGGTGGCGTCATCGGCGGCGCAAAGAAAAGACGGCCCAATCAGAAGAAAGATCGAACAAGCGACCAGAACAAATAGACAGCGTCTGGGAGCGAATCGAGTCGCGTCGCGAAAAGGAGTCATCGTACAGAAAGGATGCGCGAAGTGGATGCGCGGTTGCGGCGTCGAGCTGTCGCTTCGGTATGCAAGCTGGCGCCGAGGCGCGCCTTCGATTCCGCGATCTGTATATGGCATAGGGCCAGAGCCAGCGCGTCCGCCGCATCGGCGGGTTCGGGCGTCTCGGTCATGCTCAGAAGGGCGCGAACCATTTGCTGCACCTGCTCTTTACCGGCATGGCCGTAGCCGGCGACGGTGGCCTTGACCTCTCGAGGCGAGTAGCTGAAAGACGGGATACCAGCTTGCGCGGCGGCCAGCAAAATGACGCCTCGAACCTCAGCAAGCCGCAAAGCTGCCTTCACATTGAGGGCCGTAAAAACCGACTCGACGGCCACGGCGCGGGGCTGAAATTCCTGAATCAGGCCGGCCATCAGAGAATGGATATGGCAGAGATGACTATTAACAAGGGTAGCCAAGGGAACTGCGGGCCGCAGGGCGCCTAATCGGAGCATACGGCAGCGATTGCCTTCGCGTTCGACGATTCCGAACCCCGTGGCGCCAGCGGCGGCAGGGTCAATTCCCAGTACGCAATATCTCTCTGCATTCACGCGAGTCGGAAGCCGCCCAAAGTGTATGGCAACCGGGAAAGGCTTGGCCAGACTTTCTTCTTGAGCAGGGAGTAAAAGCTCAATGCCTCGCGATCAAGACTGCGCGGCCATTACGGCCAGCTCTTTTTCATCAATATCGAAATTGGCGAAGACGTGCTGTATGTCGTCGTGTTCTTCCAAGCCTTCCACAAGCTTGAGCATCTGCTGCGCCGCCGAACCCGTGAGCTTGATGTAATTCTGCGGAACCCAGGCGATCTCCGCGGACTCCGGCGTGACGCCCGCCTTGGTCAGGGCTTCGCGCACGTTCTCAAAAGCGTCGGGAGGAGCCAGCACTTCCCAGGCCGAGCCGTCATCACGCAGGTCTTCCGCACCGGCATCGAGAACGATCGAGAGCATCTTGTCTTCGCTGGCTTGTTCCTTCGAAACAACGATCTGGCCTTTGCGGCTGAACATCCAGCCTACGGCTCCAGTCTCTGCCAGGTTGCCGCCGTGCCGGCTCATCATGTGCCGAATCTCGCTAACCACCCGGTTGCGGTTGGTGGTGACCACCTGCACGATCATTCCCACACCGCCGGGACCGTAGCCCTCGAAATTCACCTCTTCGTACTGCTCGCCTTCGAGCTGCCCGGTGCCGCGTTGCAGTGCCCGCTCAATGTTGTCATTCGGCATATTCTCGTTTTTGGCGGCCAGAATCGCGGTGCGCAGCCGGGGATTGGAATCCGGATCCCCGCCGCCGACCCGGGCGGCAATCGTGATTTCGCGGATCAGCTTGGTAAAGATCCGCCCTCGCTTGGCGTCAGTAGCCGCCTTCTTGTGCTTGATGGTTGCCCATTTAGAGTGCCCAGACATATCTCGCCTCGCGTTGAGTTTAGAGAAGTTACCGCGTCCGCGGCCTTTAGGAGATGTTCGAAACCGCTGGCCCTGCTTTTTGCCAAGCTAGTCTAGCACACCCTTTAGCTGGCGGGTACAAGTCGCCGGCGGGAAGAAAGCCGGCCTGGACTTGATAGAACACGCAAACGACATTGGCTGATTCGCTGTCCCAGGCGATGTGCCACTGGATTTTAAGGGGATGGGATGCAAAAATCGTTTTACGAGGGTTTTGTGGAATGCCCAACTCCTGCAACGCACCGGGATGCAAGACGAACGTGCCAGCGGCACTGGAAGCGGAAAAGCTCTGCATCCTGCACTTCACGCTCGAGATCGAGCAGCGCTGCGCGGAGATGCGGCGTGAGACCGCCATGGGCCGGGCGGCACGCGAGCGCCAAGTCGAAATTATCAGTTATGTGGGAGGGCGTGGCGAGTTGCTGGCGCGCACCGCGACCAGCGGGTTACATCTTCCCGATGAGTTGAAGGCACGCATCCTAAACACTTTCCTCACCTTAATGAACTTACGGGAAAACCTCGATCGTGCTGCGCTGCGCCACCCGATCGGCCGCACCGAGGGACGCTAAACCCTCCTGCGCACCGCGTTGTCACCTGCACGCAAAACTTGTCGCGTCAAGCGCCTACATATCGTGCGTAGATCGAGCGGGCCACAGACGGGTCGCGCGTGCCTTTGATGATGGCCCGGCCATCGGCGAATATGGTCAGCTCGTAGGGCGGGACCTGCAGGCGCAGCAAAAAGTCGTTCTGGCGCACCTGGCTGCCTGCCGCGGTGAGTTTGCGCCCGAGCGCGGCCAGGTCGAGGCGGCGCCGGCTCTCGTGGATCTGCACGGAGTCGCGTCCGCACATCGTTAGATGAGGCTGGGCTTCTCCGTCCAGGTAAGAAAATCGCTCCTGAACGCACGCGCGGCAATCTTCGCGACGCGGAACCCGCATGGATCGGAATCGCCCGGTCCAGACGTCGCAGGAGATGAGTCGTGCGTCGCACGGTTGGGACTTTCCGAGAAGGATTTTGATGGCTGCGGTGGCTTCGAGAGAAGCAATCACTCCGGCGGCCATACCCAAGACGCCGACAGTGTCACAGGTCGGCTCGTTCGCTCGTGTAGAGCTCGCGGCAAGGGCGTTTCGTGCCTCATCGCCGTCTTCAGCCAGGCACCCCAGGCAAGCGGTCTGGCGAGGAAGAATCGGCATGGTAAGGCCAAGACTGGAGACCACGGCGGCATAGACCCACGGCACGGACTTGCTGACAGCGTAGTCATTGACGAGGAGGCGGGTTTCGAAGTTGTCGGTGCCGTCGAGTAGCACCGCAGAATCCGCCAGGAGGTCGCCGACGTTTGCGTCCGTCAGGTCTCCTACCACGCCCTGCACCTCCACATCGGAATTGATCAGCCGCAAGCGACGCTCCGCGGCTACAGCCTTTGGCAGGGCTTCCTGAGCATCCGTCTCTTCGAAAAGCGTTTGGCGCTGTAAATTCGAGGGTTCGACGAAATCGCGGTCAATGATTCGCAGGCGACCAACGCCCGCTCGAACCAGCAGACCCGCGACCGCAGACCCCAGCGCGCCGCAGCCAATAATGGTCGCTGAAGAGTTGCGAAGGCGATCTTGCCCCTCCTCGCCAATCTCCCCGAAGAGAATTTGGCGGGAATAGCGCTCGCGGAGGTTGTCGTCCATGTTTCTGATATTTTCGCCGCTTTTACCAGCAACGCGGCTGACTCGGTCTGGCATCATTTATAATAGCGCGATTTCCCGACAGCGCCTTCGAGCACACCGGTTTACGGAAGTTTTCTGGCAGGCGACGCGCGTGTGCTAACCTTTTCATTTATAGTGACGAATGATTCCGAATCGTCCGTGGGCAGTCCTTTTCCTGCTGGCCGGCATGGGCCTTTGCTGCCTGGCCAGCGCCGTAGCTCAGGTGCAAGGGACACCACCACAAGCGCCGGCGCAAATCGAAGGAGTGCGGGTGACGACGATCCGTATTGTCGATCAATTGGGCGAGGTGCTTGAGGAAAACGCCGCGGGCCTTCCACTGCAAGAGAACCAGCCTTTCACCGCCGAAGCCGAACGCGCAAGTCTGCGCCAACTCTATGGCACCGGGCGATACGCCGACATCGTAACCCAAGTCACCAACGTCCCTGGAGGTTTGCAACTGGATTTTGTGGTCCAGCGGAATTTTTTCATTAGCGCCGTCAAGGTCAATGGACTTCACGAGCCGCCCAGCGATTCGGTGGCGGTCTCGGCCATGCGCCTGGGTCTCGGCCAGCCCTTTCTCGAATCCGATATGCCTGCCGCATTGGACCGACTGAAAAGCGCATTGGAAGACGAAGGCCTTTATCAGGCTAAGGTCACGTATCACCTGGTGCCCCATCCGCAGACCAGGCAGATGGACATCATCGTCGAGGTCGTTCAGGGGCCACGCGCCCTGGTGGGCGCGATCAACCTAATCAATCAGTCTCCCTTCAGTGACGCAGAGCTTCTCGGTCGGCTAAAACTCAAACCAAAGATGAAAGTTACTTCGGAGGCGCTCGAGCGCGGCGTGGAAAATAGCCGCAAGTGGCTCGTCAGCCGCGGGTATCTGGGGGGACGGGTCGCCATTGTGCGCGGAGCCTATGAGCCCGATACAAACCAGGTGGGACTTCAGGCATCCGTCCTAGCGCAGCTTAAAGTCCGCGTCCAAGTACAAGGAGCGAAAATTTCGCAGGGTACGATGCGTTCGCTGCTTCCTATCTTTGAAGAGGGCGCCGTCGACGAGGATTTGCTCCAGGAAGGACGGCGCAATTTGCGCGACTACACGGAGCGCCAGGGCTATTTTGACGCCGAAGTGGATTACACCACTTCAGAGGATCCCGCGGAGGGTCAAAAAGACAGCACGGAGGTGATTAGCTATAGGGTTGAATTGGGCTCACATCATCGCCTGGTGGGGGTGGCATTCTCGGGAAATCACTATTTTCGCGACGAATTGCTGCGGAGCCGAGTGCGTATCCAGCCCGCCGCTTTTGCCTCTCCCGGACGTTTCAGCTCCGGAGAGCTCACGAGCGACGTAGCGTCGCTGACCGAGCTTTATCAAACGAACGGATTCCGCGACGTTAAAGTGATCAACGATCTGATGGACAATTATCTCGGCCATACGGGCGACCTCTTGGTTACCTTTCACGTTGAGGAGGGGCTGCAGACGCGCATTGCCAAGCTGACTCTGGAAGGCAACCATGCGCTTAGCACGGAGGAACTTTCCCGCGTGATTGGCTCGACGGCGGGCCAGCCCTTTTCCGATCTTAACGTCGCAAGCGATCGCGACAACGTGTTGGCCCTCTATTACGACCAAGGCTTTCCAAATGCTCAATTTCGGGCCGTCGTCGATAATCCGCCCTCCGCGACCGGAGCGCCGAATGCCGGTCCCCCCAAGCCCGCTGGCCCCGATACAGGAAAGGGACCGGTGGTCAATCTCACCTATCAAATCGAGGAGGGGCAGCAGATTCGCGTGGCGCAGGTGCTCGTGGGAGGATACGAACACACCCATCAGAGCGTCGTTGTTCGCGAGATACAGTTGCACTCGGGGGGGCCGCTCAGCGAAGGCGCCGTGGTGGAAACACAGCGTCGTCTTTACAACCTGGGAATCTTCAGCCGCGTGGCCATTGGTCCGCAGGATCCGGAAGGCAGCGATACATCGAAGACCATCGATATCGTGGTGGATGAAGCGCGCCGGTACACGATCGGGTACGGCCTGGGCCTGGAAGCGCAGCGGCTGGGCACCGCCAGCAATGGCCCGGTGGCGGAGCCGCTGCGGTTTAGCCCGCGGGGTACCTTCGAATTCACCAAGCTCAACCTGACCGGCCGGGCCGATTCACTTTCCTTCAAAGTGCGAGCCAGTACGCTCCAAGGCCGGGCGCTACTCACTTACAGCTCTTCCAACCATTTCATTCTTCCCACGATGACCCTTCAGCTCAATGGCACCTACGTCAAGACCCGGGACGTCCAGACCTTTACTTCCACGCGCTCAGAAGGTTCGCTGCAGGTAACCGATCGACACTCGATCACTACCACTTTGCTCTATCGCTATGTCTATCGCCGCGTGCTCGCCAGCGATTTGCAGGTGGCGCCGCAAGAGATCCCGTTGTTCAACCAGCCCACACAGGTCTCTTTCTTCAGCTTCACCTGGCTGCGCGACCGCCGCGATAATGCCGCCGATCCCGCGCGTGGCAGTTTTAATACCTTGGATGTGGACCTCGCCAGCACGAGGATCGGCTCCGCCGCCAGTTTTCTCCGTGCTACTTATCAGAATTCCACGTATACGCGCCTCGGCCCGCGCCTGCTTTTTGCGCGCTCGACACGCATCGGAGCTGAGGAGGCTTTCGCCGGTTCAACCTCTTCGGACATTCCCCTGCCTGAGCGGTTCTTCGCCGGCGGCGGCACTACGCTGCGCGGCTTCGGCCTCAATCAGGCCGGCCCACGCGATCCGGTGACCGGTTTTCCGGTGGGCGGATTGGGTATGCTCATTTTCAATCAGCAACTGCAATTCCCGATGCGGCTTCCGCTGATTGGCAGTCGTGCCAGTGGAGCATTGTTTTACGACGCTGGAAACGTGTTCCGGACCTTCTCCAGTATTAGCCTGCACCTGGCTCCGCCGCAGCCCGCTCTGGACCCGGCGCAGCCAACGGTCTGCCTTACGAACTGCACCAATGAGTTGAATTACTTTTCCCATACTGTGGGATTCGAGCTGCGCTATCACACTCCGGTCGGCCCGGTCAGCATCGATATGGCCTATCAGCTCAATCCGGCAAATTTTGTGGTTCCGGTCAACTCCGCGGTATCGAATGGGCCGGTGACCATTTCGCGCCTGCCCGCATTTCAATTTTTCGTGAATTTGGGGTCTACGTTCTGATGCGCGCCGCCTGCCTTCTTGCAGCCTGGATTCCGCTTACCGCATGGGCCCCTGCGGTCATGGCTGCTGCGCGGCCGTCTCCCCAAGCGCGGATCGTGGATAGCATCGTGGCGCGGATTGAAAATGACATCATTACTCTCAGTGAACTCCGCGAACTGGGCGCCTATCAACAGCTGCTCGATGGCCATTCTCAGAGTGATGGCGAGTTGCGTTCGGAGCTTATCGAACAATGGATCGTAAATAATGAAGCCAACACGACACGTTTCCCGTTGCCGGCGGAGACCGAAGTCGATCGAGAGGTCACTCGCATCCAGGGTACCTTCCCCAATGCGGTGGCCTATCAACAGCGCCTGGCAGCCGTCGGACTAAACGCGGAGGGACTACGGCGCGTGGTTGGCCGACAGATTTACCTGGCCCGTTATGTCGATTACAAATTTCGTTCTTCGATTCAAGTAGATGACGCGGCGATCGCCGACTACTATCGAAATCACCTTGTGCCAGAACTGCAAGCGAAAGGCCAGCAAGCGCCCCCACTAGAGGGTCTGACCGATCAAATACGTGAGGTGCTCGTCGAGCAGGCCGTGAGCAATCGAGCCAGCGCGTGGTTTGACGAAACGAAATCGCGCCTGAAGATTACGCTTGAACCGATGGATGGACTCCGCAGTGGCACGCGCGCGAGCCAACCATGACGGAAGCCATAACAAGGCGGAAATGGAGGCGCTGGGTATTGGGCGCTGCCCTGGTGATTGTAGTGGTGCCGCTCATCGGGATGCTGATCCTCTCAACCGGGCTAACGGATGATTACATTCGCCGCACCATCGTCGAACAGATCGAAAAATTGACCAACGGCAAAGCCGAGTTGAGGGCTTTCCATTTCAATCCGTGGCGTTTGCGCGTTGTGTTGAGCGACTTCACAATTCGCGGGCGCGAACCAGCGGGCACCCCGCCATTTTTTCATGCCGATCGGCTCGAGGTGGGCGTCCGGATCGATTCCTTCTGGGGCCTCAAAATCTCGGTCGGCGACGTCGAAGTCAGCCGCCCCGTAGTACACGTCCGCGTAGAGCAAGATGGGTCTATCAATGTGCCCATAACGCCGCGGCCCACCCAAGGTAAACCTTTCCGCCAGCGCATATTCGATGTTGCGGTGCGCCGCCTGCGCCTGGACAAGGGCGAAATGCTTTTCAACGATGTGCGCGTACCCCTGGTGGCGGAAGGCGGACACTTCGAGTTTTCCGTTGATTATGCGGAACTGGACGCCAAGCCCATGTATCTGGGTCAATTTCACTGGGAACAGATGCAGCTGGTGGCCAAGCGCTATCTCCCCTTTAATTCCAATATCACCGTGCGGTTTACGCTGGAGCCGAATTCGTTTTCCGTTACACAACTGCTGTGGCAAGGGCCGCACACCTCCCTCGATGCCCAGTTCTCAAATTCCAACTTTGCTCACCCGGATTGGGCGTTTCGCTATCGCGGCCATCTGGATTTCGAAGATCTTCGTGTCATCTTGCGCAAACCCAGCACCCCGGATGGCCGCGTCGACTTCTCCGGCGATGGGCACTATGCGGACAGTCGACTCGCTGTAACCGGAGGATATTCCGCTTCCAAAATCGCCCTGCCTTATGACTGGTTCCACAGCTCCGGGATCAGCTCCCGCGGCACGTACCGGGCGGACCGTAATGGCCTCGAAGTTCCTGACTTCTCCGCTCAGGCGCTTGGCGGCGGGCTTAACGGCGATGTTCATGTTGATTTTCGCGATCTTCGCTTTCGCGTGAACGCCCACGCTCATGAGATCGATGTCGCTACCATGTTTGCGGCGGTAGACAATGACAACCTGCCTATCGTCCCGCTGCATTGGGGCGGCGCTGCCGATGTGCAAGCGATCACTACCTGGACCGCTGATTTCAAGAACCTCGATTCGCGCGGCGTTTCGGTTTGGAGCTCGCGCCCGCAATTGCCGGCCAGCCAGATTCCGGTGATGGCCAAACTCAATTTTCACTACAGCATGGCCGGCAGGGACGTCCTTCTCACCGACAGCCAGATCTCTACGCCCACCAGTAGTGTGCAGTTCAGCGGGACACTGGCCGCTCAGACTTCCAACCTCGAGGCAACGTTTGATTCCCAGGACCTGGCTCGCTGGGATGATTTCATTAACCGCATAAGAGGCAAGGACGCCGAGCCGAAAGTCATCACGGGACGATTCCATTGGCAGGGCCACCTGACCGGACCGCTGGTGCGGCCTACGTTCGCCGGACATGTGCGGGGAACGGAAGCGCATTACGACAAACTCTCGTGGGACGAGATCGAAGGCGACATGACCTACTCAAACGAAGGATTTGCCTTCACTCGCGCAAACGTGCGCCGCGATCGGTCTTCGGCTCAACTCGAGCTGTCGCTGATGCTGGACGATTGGAGCTTCCGTCCCGAGAGTTCCTGGCAGTTGGATGCCACGCTGGTTCGCACTGACTCCGATGGATTGCAAGCGCTGCTGGGATATTCCTATCCCGTGCACGGTGTGCTGAGCGGCACTTTCCACGGCCGCGGAACGCACGCCAATCCGGAACTGACCGGGCTCTTCGATATCCTCGAGCCTCAAGCTTGGGGGTGGCGCTTTGATCGAGCCCGAGGCGAAATCACGATGCGTCATGGCGAAGTGCGCATCGCCAACGCGGAGTTGCGCTTGTTGCCGCTGGCTGCAAATGGTGCGCCCGCGGCCGCTGCGGGTTTGCTCACCGGAAATTTTACTTACGGCACCAGCGACGGTCAGGCCCTCTTTGACCTGACTGGAGCCGGGCTTCCGCTCGAAGGGGTCACCCGCATTCAGACGCCGCGGTTACCGGTCGCGGGTAGCATCAGTTTTCATTTGAGCGGACAAGGTCCTTTGCTTGCACCGAGGCTCGATGGCTCACTACGGCTGGTCGATCTGCGGTTCGGAAATGAAACTGTCGGCAGTTTTGATGCGAAGGTCGATTCCGATGGCTCGAAGCTGGCCCTGCGGGTCGATTCGGCGATCTCCACTGGAGAGTTGCATGGGAGCGCCGACGTCTCGTTCACCGGCGCATACCCGCTTACGGGACAGGTGATGGTCTCGCAGATCGATCTCGATCCGCTGATCATCAGCGCTCTGCATTTGAGCGGGCTAACCGGGCATAGCCAGGTCAGCGGCCAGTTTGGTATCTCCGGCGAGCTTCTCCGGCCCGACATGATTTCCGTCGACGCCAATCTGGCGCAAGTTTCGCTGGATTACGACTACGTCAAATTGCAAAACGAGGGACCCGTGCACCTCCAGTACGGGAACCATGAAGTGCAGGTGCGCCAGGCAAATCTGCGCGGCATCGATACGGATTTTCGAGTCAGCGGTTTCGCGCGATTTGCCGGGGAGCGCCCGGTGGACCTTCGCGTGGCGGGTGCGGCCAACCTGCGGCTATTCGGAGGATTTGTACCCAACCTGGACGTCCGCGGACCGGCGGAAATCGACGCGTCGATTGCGGGCACCCTGGCCAGCCCGAGAATCACCGGGCGTGTTCACGTACAGAATGCCTCAGTGCGCTACGGAGATTTCCCTGCCGGCCTGAGCCAGGTGGCCGGCGATTTCACCTTTGATACCAGCCGCATGACTTTTGACAACGTCACTTCGGAGACGGGAGGCGGCCGGCTGCAGCTTTCCGGATCACTGAGTTATGGCAACGGTCCTTTTAGCTATGATCTGACGGCACGAACCGAGCAGGTGCGCGTACGTTATCCGTCAGGCATGAGCTGGCTGGCCGGCGGTAATCTGCGGTTATCGGGCACAGCGCAGGCGGCCACTCTTTCCGGCCGGCTCACCGTCGATCGGCTGCTGATGTCCCCGGGCTTCGATGTTACGTCCCTGGTGGCCTCTTCCACCGAGACCACTTCCGGAGCGTCCAGCACGACGTCGCCTTACTTACGCAACCTGCAGTTTGACGTACAGGCGGATACAACGTCGGGCGCCGCTCTCGAATGGTCCACGGGCAGGTTTCAGACCGAGGCCAACGTGCGCGTGCGCGGCACGTGGGATCATCCCATCCTGCTCGGCAATGTTCATCTGTTGACCGGAGAGATGACCATGCGCGGCAATCAATACCATTTGACGCGCGGCGACATTGATTTCGTGAATCCGTTTCGAGTTGACCCGGTGCTCAACGTCGAAGCGGCTACCACCATCCAGCAGTATGAGATCGCCGTGGATTTCACCGGTCCCGCCAGCCATCTCACCATGTCCTATCGTTCCGACCCTCCGTTGCCGTCGAGCGACATCTTCACGCTGCTGGCCCTGGGCCAGACCGGCGAGGAAAGCATGTTGCGCGGCTCGACGGGAGGGCAGACTCCCCAGATCGGCGCAACGACGCTGCTTTCCGAAGCCATCTCATCTCAATTGGGCGGGCGCGTGCAGCGGCTGTTTGGCATACGTCACTTCAGCGTCGATCCCGACTATATCGCCGCGACGAGCGCCAGCCAGAATCCCGCCGCGCGCGTAACCATCGCGCAGCAGTTTTCGCGTAACCTGGTCATTACCTACAGTACCGATGTGACTTCCACTCAGCAGCAGGTGATTCAGATCGAATACACCTTGCGGCCGGACGTGTCTGTGGTGGCTTTGCGGGATGAAAACGGGACCTTCGGTGTGGACGTCGTTCGCAGGCAGCGATTCAAGTAGCACCGCGGAGAGCTTATGTCTGATTTGCAGGACTCTTCCGCCGAGGGCAACGGCTTCCGCCGTCTAGCAGCTCCGACGGAGGGTGACTACGCGCTCCGTCGCGAGGTCATGGTCGAGCGGCAGCTTCGCAAACGGGGCATCCGGGACGAACGCGCCCTTGCGGCCATGCTCAGCGTGCCGCGCCACGAATTTGTTCCCCCAGAGTCTGCCGGCGAGGCCTATGACGACCGGCCGCTCGCTATCGGCCACGGACAAACAATCTCACAGCCTTTCATGGTAGCGGCGATGGCCGAGGCATTGAAGCTTTCGGGCAGCGAGCGCGTGCTGGAAATCGGAGCGGGGTCGGGTTATCAGGCGGCCGTGTTATCGCTGCTGGCACGCCAAGTGCAAACGGTTGAGACGCAGGAAGAGCTGGCGTTGGCGTGTCGCGAGCGGCTGCAGCGGTTGGGCTACGACAACGTGAGAGTACACATCGGCGATGGAACTCTGGGATGGGCGGACCAGGCGCCCTACGAGGCCATAGTTGTTACCGCGGCGGCTCCGGACATTCCTCCTCCGCTCCTGGCGCAGCTTGCAGAGGGTGGTCGCCTGCTTCTCCCGGTGGGAACGACGGAGGCGCAGCAACTTCAGCGAGTCGAGAGGCGCGGCGCCGAAATAGTTACTCGGGCGCTCCATAATTGTCGCTTCGTTCCGCTGATCGGCCAATATGGTTGGAAACCACGCGGCGGTTGACGAGGGCCCAGCGCGATAGTTAGTGGAATAACTTGTACAAAAAACCGAACGCATACGACACGGACGAAGTGGTTATGCTCCCGGTCGGCCGCGGGCCATGGCGAAGGCCTTACGCAGCACTCGCAATGCTACCGGCGTCAGGTGATAGGACTCAAGCTCATCCTCGCGGACAAATGCCAGGTCGCTGATCTCTGCATTGGGTGTCGGCTCACCCGAAATGCGCTCGCACAAGTAGTCGAGAATAATGTAGTGATACCGCGGCCGAACCCGATCCGAGCCCGCGGCTCCGCTGACCTCTCCCGAGTCGGAAAAAATACGCTCAAGCGCCTCGATCAGCTCCACGGTGCGAACGGTCAGGCCGGTCTCTTCGCGAATCTCGCGCTCGACGCCCTCAGTGAGGGTCTCCCCCACTTCGAGCAGGCCCCCGGGGATGGTCCATTCCCCGAGGGCTGGTTCGGTTGCCCGGCGCACCAGCAGCGCGCGCCCATGATCGACAACCACGCCCCCAACTCCCACCATCGGTAATTCGGGAAACTCTCGTTTGCGCACCAACCCAGGCGTCTCCCCCATTGACCCAGCCGCGTTATATAATACGCTTGGGAACAGGGGCCATGCTTGGCCAGGAGGTTCGGCTGTGGTGCGCTGCCCGGAATGCGCCGTCGAGATTGATGTCGACGAGGACGAAGTGGAAGAGGGCGAGATATTGAATTGCCCGGAGTGTGAAGCCGAGCTGGAAGTGGTACAGATCCACCCGGTACATTTGAACGTCATCTCCGAGGATGATGACGATGATGACGATGACGACGATGAGGATGACGAAGAAGAGGCGGAGGCCGAGCCAGAAGATGGCGACGCGCAGGATGAGGCTGTCGAGGACGAGGAGGAAGACCTGGAGTAGTGAATTGTCGGAGACCCGCCCTGCATCCTTTCTTTTCGCATATGACATCTTAGTTTCAGGGGAATAGGGCCGCATGCGCTTTCGCGACAACATCCGGCGGCAGGCCCCGTACAGGGGAGGAACTTTCGCGGTAAAAGAAGTGGACGCATAACCGAAGTGGAGTGGCTTAGCGGAAAGGAACACGATGAGATCAGCCAAGGCAGTAGTTCTTTTTGCGCTGCTTTTCACGGCCCTTTCGGCGGGGGCGCAATCCGAATTGCGCACCGTTCGCGGCGCGGTACTGGATAAAAGCGAAAATCCCGTCGCTTCGGCGGTTGTATACCTGAAGAATGTCCGCACCCTGACCATAAAAACGTATATCTCCGACAGGTCCGGAGAGTACCGTTTCAGCGGCCTCGACCCGAATGTCGATTATGAGCTGCACGCCGAAAGCGACAGCTTTACCTCCAATACTCGCACCGTGTCGAGCTTCGACAGCCGCAAAGATATCGTCATCTCCCTCAAGCTCGACAAAGAAAAGAAAAAGACTTAAATAAATTCAGTAATTGCCTGCGGCGCGCGATATCCCGCCTCTGGGCCAAACGGCCGCCGGGAGAGAGCGTAGGCTTGATGGATGGTGAGGGGAGCGTTGTCAGTGCGTTCAAGCGAGTCTACACGTGATGACTAATCGATTCAGCCGCCGCCAAATCCTCAAGGCGGTGCCCCTGTCCTTGGCAGGGACTTTTACGGGCGCCGCGGCCGGCCTGATTTTCGAGTCGCCGCAATTGCTCGCGCAAGGGGAAACGAGCGGAGACGACGCCGTAAAAAATCGCCCGACCCTCTGCATCGATGTGCACGCCCATTTGTGGACCGATGAATATCTTGATTTGGTCGAGAGTTATGGCAAGAAGGACACTAACATTCAGCGCGGCCGCGACGCCGGCGTGACACAGGTCGAAATCGACAAGCGCTTTGCCACGATGGACTCCGCGGGCGTGGATCTGCAGGTTCTGTCGGTAAGCCCCCAGTCTCCGCACTTCGAGAACAAAGACCATGCGATTACCGCCGCTCGAAAAGCGAATGAAATGTACGCGGAAGCGGTGCATCGCTGGCCCAAACGCTTTGCCGCATTCGCCGCGTTACCTCTCCCGCACATCGATGAATCGCTGAAGGAGATCGATCGCGTCATAGGCCAGTTCGGTATGCGCGGCGTTGCGCTGACGACGGATATTTTGGGCCGCTCGATCGCCGATCCCGCATTTCTACCGGTGTACGAAGAATTGAACCGCCGGGGCAGCGTGCTTTTCATTCACCCCTCCGGCGATGGCGCGTACTCTCCCCTGATCGCCGATTACAAAATTATCTGGATGATTGGAGCGCCGGTGGAAGATACGATCGCGGTTTTGCATATGATTACGCATGGTATTCCCTCCCGCTTTCCGCGAATGAAGATCATTACCGCGCACGTCGGCGGCGCCGTGCCAATGCTGCTCGATCGCCTGGATAGCATCTCCACCTGGGAGTATCCGGAAATTGCGGAGAAGCCAAGCGTGGCCGCTCGGCGCATGTGGTACGACACGGTGGCTTATGGAGATGTTCCGGCGCTGCGTGCGGCCGTGGATGCGCTTGGCGCAGGTCAACTTGTGCTGGGCAGCGATTTTCCTTACGAAAATGGCGATCTTTACCGGCGAGCCGTGACTTACGTTCGCGATGCCGGGCTGCAACAGGGAGATGTCACTCGCATCCTCAAAGGCAATGCTTCCGCATTGCTCGGATTGTGAGTAAGCGCCGAATGGCTCTGGATCCGGGTTCCCGCGAACGCGCGATTCGGTGGCGCGAGTCAGCTCTCAAAAATCACTTCGGCGAAGGCCAGGTTGCCTGTATGCGTGATGCTCAGGCTGATCTGGCGCACCGCCATGCGCTCTGCACGTTCGCGCGCCACGCCGTGCAGAGTGATGGTCGGCCGGCTCCCCGGCGACCGCGTCACCTCAATGTCGATCCAGCGCACGCCTTTGCTCCAGCCTGTGCCCAGCGCTTTCATGGTCGCCTCTTTCGCGGCATATCGTCCGGCATAGCGCTCGACGCTGTCGCGATGGCGCTCACAATACGCGATCTCGGCTGCGGTAAAGACGCGTTCCAGGAAGTGGCGTCCGTGCCGGCCGATGGCTTCGCCAACGCGAGAAATTTCCTCCATGTCCACGCCCAAGCCGACGATCACGCTCCCATTTCCTCCTTGCCGCGCTGGGCGGCATCCACAGGATCAGCAGTAGCAGCGAATTATACCGCCCTCCCGCGTTTAAGTTGTCCGCGCGATCACGCCCCTTTCTGCGCAGGCGGTTGGGCATGCACGGCACGACGGGAGCAAGGCTGATGCCGCGCACTTATGTCCAGCCGCGAGAGGTTCAAAGTCGCGTTCCTGCGCGCACCTTAGATGATGGGTGGGCTCTGCGCCGCGTCTCGGGTTTGGAGATACTTACCGCCAAGGTCCTTGACGCATTGCCCTGGGTTGCGCACGGCTTCAGCACCCGAAAGGGAGGAGCAAGCCGGATCGACGGCGTGGCAGCGCTCAATCTCGGCTTCGTCGATTGGGATTCGCGCGAAGCGGTCGCGGACAATCGCAGCTCCCTGCTGCGCGCAATTGTAGGCGTGAAATCAGCCGCCAATTCAGCACCGGCGAGGCAGCGTCGCCGCACCAACCGGGTCACCGCAGGGCTGCTGTCCGATCGGGTCACGGAAGAGTCCCTGGTCGTCCTGCGGCAGATCCATTCGGATGTTGTCCATGTCGTCCAGGGTCGTCCCTCCGTTGCGCCGCAGGCCGATGCCGCAGTCTCTCGGAATGCGGGGCTGTTGCTCGGTATTCAGACGGCTGACTGTGTCCCCATTTTATTGGCCGATACAAGGCGGAATGTGGTGGCCGCGGTACATGCGGGGTGGCGCGGCACGCTGGCGCGCATCGCGGCAAAAACGCTGGGGAGAATGCGACTCGAGTTTGGCACCAAGCCCGAAGACGTGAGGGCTGCGCTCGGTCCGGCCATCGGGGCGTGCTGCTATGAAGTGGGACCGGAGGTCGCTCTGGCCTTTTCCGGCCAGTTCGCGCAAGCTGCGGAATGGTTTGAAGGACCGTTTGAACGCTTGGCCACTGGTGAGGAGCCAAATCCGCTTCCCTGGCTCACGATGATGCCGCCGGGTCACGAACCGCCTCCGGAACGCGTGCAACTCGATCTGCGCGCCGCTAATCGCTGGCAACTCATCGATGCCGGCGTTAGCCCCCGTAACATTGCAGTAAGCACGCTGTGCACCGGATGTCGAACCGACCTTTTCTTCAGCTATCGAAAAGAAGGCGCCAGAACCGGGCGCATGATGAGCGTGATCGGAATCTCTGCGGGTCTGCGCTAGCCCGGCGGCACGGGGGCCGGACCCGCTGCGATCGTGGAGACCAGCGATCGGGTCTCGCTGAGCGCCAACTGCCCGCAGGCCGCGGAGACATCTTGCCCGCGGGAATACCGCACAAATACGGGCACGCTTTTCGCCGACAGGGCTTCGCGGAACTCCTCCACTCGCTGTTGATTGGGCGCGCGATAAGGCAGTTGGCCTGGATTCCAGGGGATGAGATTAATTTTGGCGCGCAGCCCGGAAAGGAGTCGAGCCGCGCGGCGAGCATCTTCCGGCGAATCGTTGAAGCCGTCGAGGAGCACGTACTCAAACGTCAGCTGTTCCCAAGGCCGCAAAGGATATTTGCGGCAGGCGTCGAGCAGCATCGCCAGCGGGTATTTGCGGTTAATCGGCATGATGGCGTCGCGCTGCTCGTCATTCGAAGCGTTCAGGGAGATGGCCAGCCTTGGCCGAATCTTTTCTGCAGCCAGGCGTTCGATTCCGGGCACGATACCACTCGTCGAAAGTGTGACGTGGCGCGGGGCGAGAGCCATTCCGTTGGGATCGAGCATGATACGGATCGCTGCCATGACCGGTTCGTAATTCAGAAGTGGCTCGCCCTGGCCCATGAGGACAACATTTGTGCGCGGCGCGAGCGATTCACGATGATCGTCGAGCGCGAGGAGAGCTTGGGCCACGATCTCTCCGGCGGAAAGATTGCGCACCAGTCCCAATTGCGCGGTCAGGCAGAAGTGGCAATCCACCGCGCATCCGGCCTGTGTGGAGATACACACTGTCTGACGGCCTGGCGAGGGCATGAAAACGGCTTCGATGCGCGCACGAGAATCACTCCCGTACGGGCCCGCACTTGAATCGGCGAGGACCAGCAGATAGCGCACCGAGCCATCGCTCGAAAGAAAGCGCTGAGCAATTTCCGGCAAGCCGATGCGAAAATCCTTGGCAAGGCGTTGCCGAAGCGTTGCGGGTACGTTGCTCATGCGCGTGAAATCAAAGCGCCGCTCGGAATAAAGGGCGTGATACAGCTGCGAGCCGCGATAAGCGGGCTCACCGATTTCCGTCAGCGAGGCGCGCAGATCGTCACGCGACCGTCCGAGCAGATCGGCCTTGGGAGAATCACCCGACCCTCGCGGAGCAGGGCCATTTGGATCCAGCGGGGCCGGCGATTGTATCTCGCGAGACATGGGGATTCGTTGTTGGATTTCATCATAGCATGCGGGAAACTCAGTGGACTGGCGACGGATCTACGGTCTCCGGAGCGTCGCCCTCTCGATAAAAGCGCAAGGCAGCGAGCACAGACAACTGTCCTAATCATAGTTTTTAGGCCATGACTGTGCGATTATCGAATAACGATGAAGAAGGCTGAAATTTCCATCGAAAGAAAAGTGTTGTCGAATGGGCTCGTTCTTGTGACCGAGCACATGCCGCACATGCGCTCGGTGGCCATCGGCATCTGGGTGCGCGCCGGTTCGCGCGGCGAGCCTGCGGGCCTGAACGGCATCGCGCATTTTATCGAGCACATGGTCTTCAAAGGCACTGCACGGCGCAGTGCCGAACAGATTGCGCGGGAAATGGACTCCGTCGGCGGCTTGCTCGACGCTTTCACGTCGAAAGAGATGGTCAGCTTCAATGCCAAGGTGCTGGACGAAAACCTGCCCGTCGCCTTTGACGTGCTCTCCGATCTGGTGTTGGGCCCGCTCTTTGCCGACGAAGACATCGCCAAGGAAAAACAGGTAATCCTGGAAGAGATTCGCATGGAGGACGACAACCCCGAATCCCTGGCGCACGAAACGCTCACGCAGAACTTCTGGCGCGGGCATCCGCTGGGCGCGCCCATCCTGGGCACACGGGCTACCGTGCGCCAACTGATGCGCAGCTCCGTCGTGAGTTGTTTCGAGCGCTGGTATACGCCCTCGAATACGGTGATCACCGCTGCCGGCAACGTCCATATGGAAGGGCTGTTGAAACTTGTGGCCAAGCCTTTTGGCAAGCTCAAGGCCCGGCCACGCGTAGCCAGCAACAGCAGGCCGGCCCCCCACACTCATGCCCGCTTGATTACACGTAATAAGCCCGCGCTCGAACAGGCACATATCACTCTGGCCGTGCCTTCCTATCCGCTGGCGCATCCCGGCCGTTATGCCGCCTCGGTGCTGAACAATATTCTTGGAGGCAGCATGTCTTCGCGGCTGTTTCAAAATATCCGCGAACGTCAGGGTCTGGCTTACGCCGTCTTCAGCGAGCTAAACCCCTACTCCGACGCCGGCATGCTGTCGGTCTACGCGGGCACCAGCCGCAGCACCGCCGAGCGCGTGCTGCGTTCGATAGCGGGCGAGTTCGCGCAGTTGAAGAAAGAACCGGTCGCCGCCGACGAATTGCGCCGCGCCAAGGATCAGTTGAAGGGCTCGCTCGTGCTTTCGCTCGAGTCGCCGGGCGCGCGCATGTCCAATCTGGCGCGGCAGGAGATCTACTTTGGGCGCTTCTTCAGCGTCGAAGAGTTGCATGCCTCGATTGAGGCGGTTACCGCCGGCGACGTGCAGCGGACGGCGCAGGCGTTTTTCGATCCCCAGAAGATTGCCGCCACCGTTGTGGGCCCGCTCGAGGGCTTCCGCTTGAAGCGCGATCTGCTGGCCTGCTGAAATTCCGATCACAAACCTCTCTCGAACCAATTGACTCGCGTCCCGTGCTTTGCGAAGATGCCTGGAGCCGCGCTTTTTGTCTTGCGCCGCCGAACGGGGAATCTATCAGCCTTCGCGTGAGCATTCTCGCGTCAGGCAGTTCGGGCAATTGCACCTTGCTCGAGACTTCCCAGACGCGCCTGCTGGTGGATGCGGGCTTGGGAAAGCGCGAAACGCTGCGGCGCCTCGCTGCGCTTGCGAATACTGTCGACCGGCTCGACGGCATCGTAATCTCCCACGAACACAGCGATCATATTGGCGGGTTGGCCGCACTGCTGGCCAAGTGGCGCACCACTGTATACCTCAGCGGCGAAACGCATGCCGAAACCTTGCGTTTCCTTCCCGAGCGTCAGGCGCGACGGCTTGAACGCATCGAATTCATTCAGGCGGGAGAGGGATTTTGCGTGGGCGATATCGAAGTCGCGCCGTTCCGCATTCCTCACGATGCGATCGACCCGCTGGGCTTCACCTTCCGTGCCGGCGGAGTGAAGCTGGCGGTGGTGACCGATCTCGGTTACATGCCCGAACTCGTGAAGCAGCACCTGCGCGATTGCGATGGTTTGGTTCTGGAATCGAATCACGACGTGGAGATGCTCAAGGTGGGCCCGTATCCCTGGCACGTCAAGCAGCGCGTAATGAGCCGCACCGGGCACCTCTCGAATGAAACGGTCAGCACATTTCTCGCCGATCCCGAGGGCTTTGACGCGCGTCCGCGCTACCTGGTGCTGGCGCACCTTTCGGAAAACAACAACAATCCCGACGTGGCGCGGATCTGCGCGGAGGAAGCGCTGGGCCGTCGCCCGGGCGAATGCGCTTTCCGCGGCGAGTTGCTGGTCGCTTCGCAGCACGAGCCCCTCGCGCCAATCCAGTTGTAGCCTCGCAGGTCCGTTCATTCTTGGTGTTGGGACCTCTTCTTCGCTTACCCCAAGAATTAAATCAGGCAACCTCGCCCTACGGTTATCTCTCGTTTGCAAATTCCGCGCCGAAACGCGAGAATTCTTAACTCGGTATGATTACTCGCTACACGCGCCCGGAGATGGGCGCCATCTGGACCGATCAGGGGCGGCTGGAACGCTGGCTCGAAGTCGAGCTGGCCGCAACCGATACGTTGGCCGAGCGTGGCGTCGTGCCGCGGGACGCGGCAGCGCGCATTCGCGAACGCGCGCGCGTGGATGCGGCCCGAGTGCTGGAAATCGAAGCGCGTGTGCGCCACGACGTGATCGCATTCACCCTGGCGGTGGGGGAGGCGATTGGCGATCCCGAAGCAGCCCGCTGGTTGCACTATGGCCTGACTTCGAATGATGTCGTGGACACGGCGCAGGCGCTGCAGGTGCGGGAAGCTTCGCGCCTGATCGAGGCGGGGCTCAAGCGCCTCGGCGTAGTACTCGAAAAGCGGGCAATAGAATTTCAGCACACGCCGCAGATCGGCCGCACGCACGGCGTCCATGCGGAGCCGATTACCTTCGGTCTCAAGATGGCTAACTGGTTCGCAGAAAATCGCCGCAATCAGGAGCGCTTCCGCCATGCCGCGCGGCAGATGGCCGTGGGGAAAATTTCCGGCGCAGTGGGCAACGCTGCACATCTGGGTGTGGAGGTGGAAGAGGCCATTTGCCGGCGCCTGGGACTCGAGCCCGCGCCGGTGAGCTCGCAGGTGATCCAGCGCGACCGGCACGCTGAATACGTCTCGGCGCTGGCCATTGTCGCGGCGACGCTCGAGAAGATTGGGCTCGAGATTCGTCATCTGCAGCGGACCGAAGTGCGTGAGGCCGAGGAGCCCTTTGCCGCCGGGCAGCGCGGCAGCTCGGCCATGCCGCACAAGCGCAACCCCGTGAGCTGCGAGCAGATTTGCGGGCTGGCGCGCGTGGTGCGAGCCAATGCCCAGGCGGCGTTTGAAAATGTCGCGCTCTGGCACGAACGAGACATCTCGCACAGTTCGGTTGAGCGCGTCATCCTGCCGGATTCCACGATACTGATCGACTATATGCTTGCGCGCATGACGGACATCCTCACCGGCCTGCGCGTTTTCCCCGAGCGCATGCGGCGGAACCTGGATGCCACGCAAGGACTGATCTTTTCCGGACAGCTTCTGCTCGACCTGGTGGAGGCCGGGGCGCCGCGCGACGTCGCCTACCAATGGGTGCAGGAAAACGCCATGGCGGCATGGGAATCTGATACCAGCTTTCGCGAGCGCGTGGGGCGCGATGAGCGGATCACAAAATTTCTGAACGCGGCGGCTGTCGAGCGCGCGTTTGATTTGCAGCGCCAGCTCGGCGCCGTCGACGCGATCTTCCGCCGCGTCTTTACCGCACCTAATTGACGGACCAGGGCGCTTGGGTTACTGTGCGGACATGGCCAAGAAAAAGAGCAACAAGAAAACCAAAAATGAAAAGAACGCCTTCCTTGGAAACCTGGATCATCTCGGCGGAAAGAAATTGATGCAGCATGGCGCCGAGGACTCCTCGCGAGGAAAAGAATCCCGCAAGCACAGCGTGGGCGGCCCGCGCAGGTCCGGCTGAGCTCGCGCCACCGCTACGTTGCTCGTTGCCTCGCGATTCCTACGGCAGGCCTTATCGGGTCAGTCCGAGGAGGGCCGGTGGATAGAAGAAGGGAATTTCTCGTTCGTCTGCCGGTCCTTATCCAGTTCCGAAAGTATTTGCCTGAATAGGGGCATGATCAACGCGATCAAATCCTGCTCCTTGCCCTGGGCGACGCTCAGCCTAGCCTTCAATTCTGTATTTTGCTCGAAAGCGAGCTTGGTGAGAATCGCTGCTGCTGTTTCCATTGCCATGTTTGCCTTTATTGCGTGAGTGAATCGGCGAAGAAATTAGCATAATACTGGCGCCGCCACCAGTTTTAGTCTGCTGTAGGCGAGGAAGCGTCTTTCGAGGCGGCCTTCGGCGCCGTCACGATCCCTGCGTGCCTGCTGCAAACCGGGGGCTGACGCCGCAATTGCTGGTCACTGTTTGCTTGACAAGACGGCATGGTCCAGAGAGAATTAGGTCTACCCTTCCTGAAAGTTTTCCATATTTTTTCCGTCGTGCGGGGACTCGTGTGTGCCCCCTTCCGCCCGCCCGTCACGTTGAACTTCCCGATTGATGGGGAGCTTTCGCGCGTTCAAGAGATACACAAGGGGGAAACCATGTCGGCCAACAAAGGTCCATTGGGAACCGTACTCGTCGCTAACGATGACCAAGCCGCTCGCGACGTCGTCGAGGTCATGCTGCGCACCCATGGCTATCACGTGATCTCCGCAGCGGATGGCCCGCAGGCGCTGGCGATACTGGAACAGGAGCCGGTGGACGTCGCGCTCATCGACTCGATCATGCCGGGTCAAACCGGTTTTGCTGTTTGCCGTGCTGCAAAAGACCGGTCTGGGACGTGTCTCACGCCGATCGTGCTGATGACGGCCTTGGGAAGTGCGCAAGACCGCATTCGCGCGACGGAAGCCGGGGCGGATGAGATCCTCAGTAAGCCGGTGCGAAAAGAGGAGCTGCTGGCACGGGTGAAGTCGCTGGCACGAATGAAGCGCTTTACAGACGAACTCGAGGGCGCTGAAATAGTGGTCTTCACGCTGGCGGCCAGCATCGAGGCCAAAGATCCCTACACCGAAGGCCATTGCGATCGGTTGTCGCGATTTTCGGTGGGGCTGGGAGAACGCCTGGGCTTATCTGTTGACGAATGCAAAGCCCTGCGCTGCGGAGGCGTGATTCACGATATCGGCAAAGTGGCCGTGCCGGAACGCGTGCTGCTCAAGCCCAGACCCCTTGACGTCCACGAGCGCGAAATGATGGAGGCACATCCGGTGATAGGCGAGCGCATATGCGCTCCGCTGAAATGCTTTGAGCACGTCTTGCCGATCATTCGGTGGCACCACGAGCGTCAGGACGGCAGCGGCTACCCGGATCATTTGAAAGGCGACCAGATTCCCCTCACCGCGCGGGTGTTGCAAACAGTGGATATTTATGACGCGCTGACGACGGACCGGCCCTATCGCAAAGCGCTTCCCATGGAACGTGCCTTCGAGATTCTGCGCGATGAAGTGCGGCGGGGCTGGTGGGATGGGACTTTGGTGAATGAATTTGAGGCGCTGCTGAAGGAGTGGCCGGAAGATTTGGCGAAGCAGCCGGCGGTGATGGTGCTGGACTCTCCCAATGGCTCTGCGGGTAAATTCCGGACCAGACGCAACCACCCCGCAAATGCGGACGAGGCTCAAGAGGCGCTGATCATGAGTACGATATAGCCCTTTCTGCTCGATTTGAGCCTGCTAGTGCGTGGCGAAAGGTCTGGCAACGATCGGCGGCAGTTACTTTAGGCCTCAGGTGGTTCACTGCGCGCGCTGGACGTAGCGTGCTTCGGAAGTATCTACCTTCACTTTGTCGCCATTGGCAATAAATGGCGGTACTTGAATAGTCAAACCGGTTTCGAGCTTGGCGGGCTTCATCACCGCGCTCGCCGTAGCTTTCTGCACGGTGGGCTCGGTATCGACCACGGTCATGTCGAGAGTGTCGGGTAGAAGAGCGCCAATGGGTTTGCCGTCGTGGAATTCGAGTTTCAGCACCAGGTTCGGTATGAAGTAGTAGACCGCGTCCCCCAGCACCTCCCCGTTGACGTGAATCTGTTCGAATGTTTCGGTATTCATGAAGTTGTAGCCTTCAGCATCGCTATAGAGATATTGGAATTCGATCTCATCGAGCACCGCGCGTTCCACAAAATCTTCTGCACGGAACCGGTAATCCATGGTTGATCCGCTGCGCAGGTTGCGCATGCGTGTAGCCATGGCGCCGCGCTTATTGCCGGGCGTGCGATGATCCACGCTTTGGACGGAGTAGAGGTCACCTTCATGAACGATAATCATTCCTGGACGCAGTTGCGTCGCTTTCAGCATTTGTCGCTCCTGAGGCCGGCGCCCTTCATTAGTACCCTGATGGTGCACCCTTACGTCGAAAAGGGTTGCGGCAGGCGGAATCGGCGGCACATAGCTTCACGCAGAAGACCCTGATTCGGCCGAGGCGTTTTGAGCACGCCCACAGCGCAGCACGATCAAATCAGGCGCGCACGCATTCTTAGCTTCGCCATGATTATAGCCGCCGGCGCGAAGCAGGGTCAAACCACCGGCTCCAAAAAATCGCCAGCGGCCTGCGCGAAAGGGTTCCGGTGCTGGTGCGGAAAACGTCGCTCAACCCCTTCGGTGGGTCAATCCATCCCACTCAGCCGAGGCGACCCTAACCGGAAGGACGATATACCGATGAGGCTGCCTAAAAATGACCGAATCGGCGGCATCCGTTCGACTCGAACTAATGCGCCAGCGGATCGGGTCGAACCTGGAAGTGGACTACCTTCGGATATGTTCCCTTTCCTGTCTCGCTGTGGAAAGGAGTGCGGGTACCCCAGGTTGTCCAGACTCCTTTACCCTTCCAGCCGGTCTTGGGATCGTCGATGCGGCCATCCATGCCCTTTGCAAAAAAGCCCATGGGATAAGGGACGCGCAGGACCACAAACTTCCCGTTTACCAGAGCGATCAACGAGTCTGACGAGTTGCCCGTAACAATGGGAGTATCTTTGCCAAGCCCCAGCGTATCGAACCGGTCGACCCAGTCGTAATAATGTGAGTCAGCGCTGCCCGACAGTGTGACGTTCTTGAACTTTGGTCCCGGCGTCTGATACAGAGTCCACCCTTCCGGACATTGCTGCCCAGTCGCTTTCGGTCCGTTGAGCGGACCTTTGCACTTGCTCCGGTCGAAGCTTGCGAGGTGACCGCTTGCCAGCGCCATCCAGACGACGCCGTTGCTGTCGACGTCCATTCCGCGCGGCGAAAAGCCCCAGACCGGAGCTTTCGGGTTATTCCACGGCACTTCATAATATTCCGCCAGGGCGGTTTCGGCGGGGTTGGGCCCCGGATTGAGTCGAATGACCCCACCAGGAAATCCCAGAACCGTTCCCCACACCATTCCGTCCTTGCTTATTCCAAGCCCATAGAACGCGGCGTTAAGGCGCGTGTCCTTGGTCGGATCGGCTACAGCGTTTACGGCGGACGCGGTCCCCAGGCTTTCGCCGCTCGGCAGGGTCGCCACTTTCTGCTCGCCTTCCACGTAGGCGTCCCGCTTGCCGTTGCCGTTGGTATCCAGTACCAGCGCCGTCCAACCTTGTGATTTCTCTGCGTCGTGCGTCTTGTCCCACGCCTTCGTATTCAGCCAACCCACGATTCCGCCACCGCCGCCGCTGCTGGTCCATAACGTCTTATTGGCATCCTCGGCGAAGAGCAGGTGGTGCGTGCCAAAACAGGTATCGATCATGGAGATCTGTTTGGTCGCCGGGTCGTACACCTCTAATTGCCGTCCGGACCGCTGCGACGGAGCGATCTGGGCGGATGGCAAGCTCGATCCTGCTTTGCAGTAAGCCGGGTTGTCGGCGGGTCGGATTCGAGCCGTAAACCACAAGCGCGCGCGTTCATCAAACATCGGGTTGTGAACCGTAGTGTGGCTGTCCCATATCGGCTCATCGCCCCAGATCGGGGACGCCATCAACGGCTTCGGCTGCCCAGGCGTGTCTTCGTGATATTGCGTCTTCACCTGGCTCGTCGTGCTGTGCACCGGGTCGAGGACCGGCAGATAGTCACGGCTTTCCTCGGGTGACCCATAGATCAGGCCGTTGGCATTGACGTTAGGATTGCGCTTGTCGGTTGAAATTTCATCGTGCAGGTAAGCCTTCGGATCGGCCCAGTCCCACTGGGTGATCACCACATTGCGCTCGATTCCCTGCGGTCGTGGGGGCGCTTCCGTGGGCAATTCACCCTTTGCGATCCGGGTGGTCCAATCGCCAAACAGTTGCGTGGCTCTCTTGGGGCCGAGTTGCCCCAGTCCGTTCATCATGAGCGGGCCCGCTTGCCCGGACTGCACGCGGCGCATCCATGCCTGTGCCGGATCGAGGTTGCTGAACTCAGACGGAATCGTGCGCGTGTATTTGTTGCCAAGCTGATGGCACGACTCGCAACTATCGGTCTTGATCAGGTGAATCCATTGGCCCTGGGTCTGCACGCTCGGCGAAATGCCGTTTCCCGTAGCACCGGTACCTGGAAATTCATTCTTCCCGGGCACTTCAAGCAAGGAAAACCAATAGTTTCCCGGATAGTATTGCGCCGCGGTTTTCGTGTCGGGCGCTACGCTCGGTTTCAGATCGACCAGTTTGCCTGGCTCAGTCTGCACCTTAGGTGAGTCCACCAGCCCGTAGCCGCGCGCCCAAACCGTGTACTTGGCCTTGGGCAGATCGGGAACCAGGTAGCGACCGCGATCATCGGTGACAACTTCCTTGATATAGCGTGTGGGCAGGTCCGTTGTTTCCGCGATCACCCACACTCCTGCTTCGGGTCCCTTACTGCTGGAGACCACGCCGCCGATGTCGTTCGCGCTGATCTGCACTGACGCGCCCTGCTGTGCGTGGAGGTGGGGCCGTGGAGCGATCAGGTACCCCGCGACGACGATAATGACCGCGCCACCGAAATAAAAAAGTTTGGCACTCCGCATGGCATACCTCCTCGTGTGGCTTGTACGACGTTCCGATGAAGGCGCTTCAGAATCTGCTTGGTACGAACCGGCTGCCGCTCTAAACGCCTAGATGCTTTCTTATACACCCAAGGACGTTCCGAGTGAACCAGATTGTTCTCTGCATTCTACAGGACCCAGGAGCACTTCTGCGGGGCCTTGCGAGCCGTCCACTATGGTAAGCTGTCGCCACTTTCACAGCTTTAGGAGGAAACAATCCATGAGGCGACTGGTTAGCAAACTATCCCTGCTTTTCTTTTTGGTGCTTGCCGCGACCGCATCGTCGTGGTCGCAAACCGCCGATACCCTCCTCCTGAACGGCAAGGTGCTGACCGTGGATGATCAATTCTCCACGCGTGAAGCGTTGGCAATACGCGACGGCAAAATTATGGCCCTTGGCAGCAGCGCGGAAATGAAGAAACTCGCCGGCCCTAAGTCGCGAGTGATCGATCTGCAGGGCCGCACGCTAATCCCCGGCATGATCGATAACCACATGCATGCTACTCGCGCGGCACAGAGCTTCAGTACGGAGGTGAATTGGATAGGCGCGGCTTCGTTGGCCGATGGGTTTGCGCGCATCCATGCCGCCCTGCAGAAAATGAAGCCGGGCGCGTGGGTGATAGTGGTGACTCCTCCGGCGACTCTGGAGACGTTCAAAGAAAAACGGCGGCCAACCCAGGCAGAGCTTGTGGCTGCAGCGCCCAACAACCCAGTCTATGTGCAGCTCGCTTACGGCTGGGCCATGATGACTCCGCTGGGTTTCAAGGCCCTGAACATCAATAGCGACGCCGATATGCCGGGTAGCGCCAAGCTCGAAAGAGATGCCGCTGGACATCCCACCGGAGCCATTACCGGGAATATGGTCGAGCTATTTGACCGGCTTCCGAAGCCGACGTTCGACGAGCAGGTGGAGGGTACAAAAGAGTTCTTTCGTGAGCTGAATCGCCTGGGCCTGACCGGTGTTGTGGATCCTGGAGGAAACAACGTCACCCCCAGCGATTATCAGGCGCTCTTCAAGGTCTGGCGGGATAAGCAGCTAACGATTCGCGTGGCATATAGCCTGTGCGGGATGACCGCAGGTTCAGAGTTCGAAGAGTACAAGAATTATCTCGCCGTGATGCCCATGGGTTTTGGGGATGACACACTGCATTTCAATGGCATTGGTGAACGAATCACTTGGGCGATGAACGGCATCTCCGGGCAAGCTTCGCAAGCCGACTTGGACAAGTATTACGAAATCGTCAGATGGGCCGCGCAGCGCGGCATGACCCTCACCATGCACTGGGGGAGCGACAAGAACGTCGACCAGCTTCTGAAGATTTTCGAGCGGGTGAACAAAGAGTTCCCGATATCAAACCTTCGATGGACGATCGCTCATCTCAACGACGGATCTGCCGCAACTTTTCGGCGCATGAAGGCGCTCGGGATCGGCTGGACGATGCAGGACGAGATGTATAACAGCGGGGACGAAGTCGTGAAGCGCGAAGGAGCCGAGGTGGCGCGCCGCATGCCGCCCGTCATGACCGCCAAGAAGATCGGGGTGGTAGTGAGCGGGGGCACGGATGCGCATCGCGTATCCACCTACAATCCTTTTACGGTTCTGCAATGGCTTCAGGATGGCAAAACCGCAGGGGGAAACGCGCTGCGTGGGCCGGAGGAGACCCCGAGCCGAGCAGACGCACTGCGCTTCTATACGATGGGAAGTGCCTGGGTCGCGCACGACGACGATAAGCGCGGCTCTCTAGAAGTAGGCAAATTTGCCGATCTCGCGGTTCTGGCCAAAGACTACATGACTGAGCCGGTGCAAGAGATCGGAAGCAACTCATCGCTACTCACGATGGTCGGCGGGAAAATAGTCTACGCCGCCGGGCCTTACAGCCAGTTGGAAGAGAAGCCCGGAAGCGGGAAAACAGTCATCAGCCAGAGGTAAGGCAAACGCTGCAGGTTCGTTTGCAGCGCCGAATCCGGTCGCCTCCAACCTTGGTGGATTCGCTGCCGGTCTAATCTGTGCTCTTCACGTATTTTATCAGCGTCATGGCCGTGGTTTCGCCGACATAGATGTTTCCCATCGCATCCGCCGTTACGCCTTCCATGCCGGCATTAGCGTTCTTGTCTGGGTCCGGTTCGACGAAGGGAATCAGCGCGGCGACTTTGCCATCCTTGGCACTCCCAATCCTGAGGCCTCTCTTGAAGCCGGGATTCAGCGTGGCATTGGATTGTGAGTCGGCGACGTAGATGTTGTCCTTCTTGTCGATGAAGACGCCGCTGGGGCGGCCGAACTGCTTCCACTGATCGAGGAAGCGTCCGTCCTGGTCGAAAATCTGGATGCGGCTATTCGCACGGTCGGCGACAAACAGCCGCCCTCGAGAATCCATGGCGATACTGTGGGGCGTATCCATTTCTCCGGGGCCAGTCCCTTTCTTGCCCCAGGCCTTGATGAACTTTCCGTCCTTCGAGAACTTCACAACCCGCCCGTTGCTATTGGCCACATGGCCGTCACTGACGAAAATGTCCCCATTTGGGGCAATCACCACGTCGGTTGGTCCATTGAAGGTGTCGGGGCCTTCCTTGGCAACGCCCGCCTTTCCCAGCTTCATCAACACCTTTCCCTCCGGACTGAACTTAAAAACCTGCTGGCCCTTGCCATCTTTATCCTGTGCGTCGGTGACCCACAGATTTCCCTCGCGGTCTATGGTCATGCCGTGCGGCTGCACGAACATGTCTGTGCCAAAGCTCGTCAGCAGCTTGCCTGACCGATCGAACTTGAGGATGGGCGGCTGGCTGCGATGGAAGACCCAGATGTTCCCTTTGGCATCGCAATCAACCGAGATCACCGCTCCCCACTTGATATTCGACGGAAGCTGCGGCCAACCTTCGACGGCGCGGTAGGGATTGCTCTGCGCAAACGCGGTCGTGACGGAGACGATGACCGCAGCCAAAAAAGCCAAATGGCGCATCAATGGCACCTGACGTAGGAATGACATTCGGGCACCTCCTTAGCGGTAACAGATTTGTGGCTCATTCTACAGCGAATCGATCGTTTTGGGCTGATCCAGTTGGCGTCAAGACGAAATGCTGGTCTTCACTCCAGATCGGGTCTAAGGTACGTTTTTGAATACCGAAGGTCTCGGAATTCGAAAATGCAGGAGGCCGTATGAAACGACTGCTCCTCGCGCTCTTGTCTGTATCATTCGCCGTGCCGGCATTTGCTCAGCAAGCGCCACTCGCGCCCGGCCTGCAAAATGCTCCCGAAATTCCGTTTGATTCCGTGCCGTTTCTGAAGCTGACGCCGGATCGGAATCTTGGAGAAGTACTTTCTGTTGCGGTCAACTCCAAGGGACACGTCGTCGTTCTCAACCACCCGGGGAGTGCGGGCACTGGTCCCGTTTATGGCGAATCCACAACGCAGTTGTTCGAATTCGATGAGAAGGGCAACTTCGTTCGCGAAATCGGCCGCGGAGTTTACGGCCTGGCCTACTCACATTCCGTCAGATTCGATAGGTACGATAACTTGTGGGTCGTCGATAAAGCCTCGATGTCCGTGATGAAGTTTGATCCCGCTGGAATGGTATTGATGAATCTCGGACGGCGAGAGGAAGGCCCCGACGAACCCCGGTACCGGCACGCCAATCCGCCGCCCACTCCGGTGGACGCGATGTTCAATGGATCGACCGACGTTGCATGGGACACACAAGACAACATCTATGTGGGTGACGGCTACTTTAACTCGCGGATCGCCAAGTTCGACAAGGATGGCAACTGGGTCAAGCAGTGGGGAGAGCCGGGTAGCGGTGGAGTCCACGCGAACGAAAACCCGGGCCACATCAGCAATCCGCACAATATCGGGATCGATCGCCAGCAGAATGTATACGTGGCCGATCGCGGCAACCGTCGTATTCAGGTGTTCGATACCGATGGCAAGTTCAAGAAGTTCATATTCCTCAACGTGCCGTATGACAAAACGCGCCACCCCGTGCTTGGCAACATGCCCGCAAACCGGCCCGACGAAACACAGCCCTGGACCATCTGCATCACGAATACGCCAACTCAATATCTTTACACGTCGGACTCCGAGCCCGGCAGAATCTACAAACTTTCATTACCGGATGGAAAGATTCTGGGCGTACTCGGGAAGTCCGGCCACGTGCTGGGCCAGTTCAATTGGATTCACGGCCTCGCGTGCCCGGAGAAAATACTCTTTTCGTCGCAGACATGAATAACTGGCGCGTGCAAAAGTTAATTTTGCATCCGGACAAGCAAAAATAGATGATCTCCAACAATGAACTGACCGCGCGCGCAGGCCTTAGAAAGAGAGAATCATTCTGCTTGATCGGATGGAAGTTTTGGCGTGCGGCTGAGCACGAGGGCGTTTTAGTCGCTCGCCAAAAGGGTAGCGCGCGGCGTGATTGTCGATGTCGTCCGGCGCGTTCGTGAGGTCGTCTTACGGCTGCGGTACAGTCCCCGGTGCCGGAGTCGGCTGCTTCGGCGGAGTGCGTTCGTAGCGTGATTTAGCGGGCGCCGGTTGGTCTTTCGTTTTTTTTGGCTTCTTCGCTTCCCGGCCGCGCCTGTCTCGGTTGCCCATGGCTGACTCCTGATATTGGATTTTGCAAATCTCGTGCGCTGATTCCCAAGCCGCCTCGCTGTCCGACGCAGGCCGCCGTTAGTACTCACTAGTGGTGCTTGTGAATAATCTCATCGATCAGGCCGTATTCCTTGGCCTGCTGGGCGGACATGATGAAATCTCGCTCCACATCTTGGCCGATCTTCTCAACCGACTGCCCGCTGTGGCCAGCCATGAGCTTGTTGATCACCGATCGCATACGCAAGATCTCCTTGGCATGGATGTCGATATCGGTGGCCTGCCCGGAAAGCCCCGACATCGAAGGTTGATGGATCAGGATGCGCGAGTGGGGCAGCGAGAATCGCTTCTTGGGAGCGCCGGCGGTCAGGAGCAAAGCCGCCATCGAGGCAGCCTCTCCGACGCAGGTCGTGACCACGTCCGGACGTACGTACTGCATCGTGTCGTAAATGGCCATGCCGGCGGTAATCGAGCCCCCCGGCGAATTGATATAGAGCTGGATATCGCGCTCCGGGTCTTCAGCTTCGAGAAACAGCAGTTGAGCCGTCACTAGATTAGCGACGTGGTCGTCAATGGGTGTGCCGATGAAAAGAATGTGGTCTTTTAGCAGCCGCGAATAGATATCGTACGCGCGTTCGCCTCGCGTAGTCTGTTCGATGACCATGGGGATGAGCATTTGGGGGCGCGAGGAGTCTGGTCTACGGAGCTCAGATTCCGACTTTGAGCTTAGCCCTGAAATGATGCGCTACCAATCCTCTACCGTCAAGCTCCCATCTCTTTGGCGTCAATTTTTGTTCGAAATCCACTGCTGTTTATCCATACACCGTCCCGGTGCTGGGAAATCTGCTGGTTCACGAGCCCGCAAGTGTATACTTCCTGTGTACGGCCACATCCTCAGCTGAGCCCTTCCTGACCTGAGGCCAAAAAGCAGTTATGAAGGTGGACCTCAAATTCCCGCGTTGGAGCCACAATACAAAGCCGCCTCAGTCGAAATAGTCGAGAGAAGTGTCTCGAAGGCGTCGTCGCCACTGACCCACCCATGTGTCAGGGGATGGAAGGATATTGGGCCACAGTCACGGAGATACGGAAGGGCAGGCGAGAGAAAGAGCGCGATAGTCATGAAGTGTCCTGAAAGAGACTTCCTTTTTCTGATCGACTGTCTGACACTGTCAAGGACTGCAGTTTGACGCGCCGGTTTTCCTGTAGCCGTGCTTGTTTGTCGCGAACAGGCGAGGACGGCCTAACGAACCACCTGCTGTTCTGAACACCGAAGGTATCAACTCGTTCTCTTAAGGCTCCATGAGTGCGAGAAACTACATGACGGAGGCGAGATGAGCGAGGCTGCTTCTCAGGAGATTCGGCCGTGGGAACGGCCTTTTTGGAAACCCGCACAGGGCAAAAGCCCCGTGCTCTTCTTTCTTGTCCTTATTCATGTGCTGGCGATCATCGGCGTGATTCTTTTCCCGCTTCCCGGTCTCAAGGTTCTCGGCATTGCTTTCCTTTTCGTGGCCTTGGGAGGACTCGGCATCACTGTTTCTTACCATCGCCTGCTCGCACACCGCACTCTCAAGCTCAATAAGGTCGTCGAGCAATTCCTGATCTTCTGGGCCATTTTTAACGCCGGCGGTGCCCCGGTGAGTTGGGTTGCTTATCATCGCCATCACCACTCCCACACGGATACGCCCGACGACATCTCGAGCCCAAAGCAAGGTGGCTTCTGGTGGGCGCACTTGAGGTGGCTCTACCAGTCGCCTTCGCCCGATGACCAGAAATGGTGCCCGGAGATGCGCAAGCCCTTCTACACCTTCTGGACGTATGCCCAAGCCCCTGTGCTCCTGCTGTCGATCTGCTGCGGCGCGGTTTTGGGATGGCAAGGTTTCTTTTGGATCGGCGCAATTCGCTTGGTGTATGCACTGCACATGCAGTGCGTCGTCAATAGCCTTACGCACCTCGATCACGCCCAGGATGGAAACTCCAGTAAGAACGTCTGGTGGCTGGGTCCGTTGCAATTGACGGCTTGGGGCGAAAACTGGCACAGGAACCACCATTCGAACGCGGGTTCGGCCCGCCTTGGGCTGCGCTGGTGGCAACCCGACGTCGGGTGGTATCTGATTTACGCATTAGAGGCCGTCGGATTGGCCAATAACGTAAAACGACCGAGGGAACGATCGTGAAGTCGCAGAGTCTTATTTCCCTTTTCTGTCGCTGGCGTTTATCGCGATAGGACGCTAAGTAAGTCTTGAATTCCGCAGAGCCCTTGGTCGGCTGAGCGCGTCCACAAGATTCAGTTTCGTCCAGCCGTCGCACTCTCCACTTAAGCGGTAGAATCGCAGGGCGCACCTCGAAGGCTAATTAAAGAGGAGGCATGCGATGCCGCGTTTACGCCAAGTGACCTTCACATTTCTGCTGGCCCTTTCGATGATGCTCGAATTTGCAGCGATGCCGCATGGCCAGACCGTCGCGGAACGCTCCAATGCTTTGCCTGATCCATACCGCACCATCTCCGACTGGGCAAGACTTCCCGAAGGGAGGCCGTGGGGATCAACGGCGGGAGTATCCGTGGATCGTAACGGCAACATATGGGTAGCCGAAAGATGCGGAGCAAACACCTGCGCCGGTTCGAGCCTTGATCCCATTCTCGAGTTCTCTCCGTCGGGCAAGCTTCTGACGAGTTTCGGTGCGGGGATCTTCGTGTTCCCTCACGGAATCACGGCTGATAAGGACGGGAACGTGTGGGTAACTGACGGACAGGGAGCAGCAGGGAAGGGCCACCAGGTCTTCAAGTTCAGCCCTGTGGGAAAAATCCTGATCACACTTGGCAAGCCGGGAGTTGCGGGCGACGGCCCTGACACTTTCAATATGCCGTCGGCTGTAGCGGTTGCACCCGATGGAGATATTTTCGTCGCAGATGGCCATGGCGGGAACAGCAATGCACGAATCGTGAAATTCTCGAAGAACGGAAAGTTTGTAATGACGTGGGGCAAAAAGGGGTCGGCTCCCGGCGAATTCAACATCCCGCACGCCCTGGCCTTTGATTCCCGGGGACGGCTGTTCGTGGGAGACCGCGGCAACAACCGTATCCAGATCTTCGACCAGCAAGGCCATTTCATCGATCAGTGGTCCCAATTTAGCCGGCCAAGCGGCCTCTTCATCGACAAGAACGACGTTCTTTATGTCGCGGATTCCGAGTCAGGCTCCGTTGCACCGGACCATGGCGCCTGGAAGAGAGGCATTCGAGTCGGCAGCGCCAGAGACGGCTCGCTGAAGGCGTTCATTCCCGACCCCAATACGGATCCCAACTATAAGGGGACCAGCGCCGCGGAAGGCGTGGCAGCGGATGGAAAGGGCGTCATTTACGGCGCCGAGGTCGGTCCGAAAGATTTGAAGAAGTACGTCAGCGGGCGCGAAATTCCCTGACTGCGAAATTGATTCCTTGCGGTGGACCCCGCCGCGGAGCGCAACATCCACCTTGCCATTTCTTCGAGACGTTTTGCT